>Ga0247609_10001354_pt1 | contig 29544 bp, 53 predicted proteins | sample 172DNAGHGlowgp2_FD_193487 | JGI IMG/M metagenome (GOLD analysis project Ga0247609, IMG submission 193487) | Sheep rumen microbial communities from Palmerston North, Manawatu-Wanganui, New Zealand - 1728 DNA GHGlow gp2 | ecosystem: Host-associated > Mammals > Digestive system > Stomach > Rumen ... | reverse complement strand
GGTAAGATACGCACGAGCCAAAAATTTGAAATTTTTCGGTTTTTTTCGGTTTTATAAAATACTTTCGGTTTTATTAATTCTAAAAACGCCTAGCTTTGCCTAGAAAGTGACGGATTGTTTATAGGAGGGGAGCTTATGACACGATACGACGAGTTAGCAAGCAAACTTAATAACGTAGACGACGCTAAACGAGGTTTTATACTTTCGCTGCTTAAAGACTTTGTATTTTTAGAGGAGCAAATAGAGGAGCTGAGAAAATACCCACGTTATATAGTTAACAAATCGGATCCACGGCAGCAAAAAAAGCTACCCGTACACGATATGTTAAAAGATTATCAAGCGCAAAAGGACGACATAGCCACCAAGATACTTAGGAGCCTTGACAAAGAAACTGGCGACGAAAGCCCACTACTTAAAGCCCTTGAGAGGTTTAACAACAAATGAGCGACCTAGTTAAAAATAGTTATATCTATAAATATAACGAGGCGATTAAAAAAGGCTTTATAGAAATAGACGGGCAAGAGGTTAGGCTAGTTGTCGGCTCCAAGATTAAAAAGGCTTTAAAAATCTTAATGAGCTACTTTGACGACCCAACTATAGAGTTTAACCCTAAAGAGTGCTACAAGCGCTTTGAGTTTGAGGAAACACTTTGTTTACAAGGGCAAGCGCCTTATTATAACGAGCCTTTAAAGCTGATGCTATGGCAAAAGGCATTTTATGAGGCGATATATAGCTTTTATGATAAAGCAACGGGCTTGCTGTTAATTAATGAGGCTTTATGTGAGGTAGCACGTAAGAACGGTAAAAGCACTATGGTAGCTGGCGACTTTAACACTGACTTATTTATAGGGCAAGGTGGCGTTAACTATTGCGTATGTAGCAACGACGATAGACAAGCCCAGTTAATATGGCGAGAGGTGGCGGGTATGCGCCAGCGCCTAGATATTAAAGACGAGGTAACAAGCCAAAATATAACCGAAATAAGAAACAACGCTAAAAATATTAAGGTGTTGCGTATGAGTGCTAAAACTCAAAACAAAGACGGCTTTAACTTTATAAAAGGCTGTCAAGACGAGGCGCACGACTGTAAAAACGACGAAATAGCCGAGGCAGTACAGCGCTCTATGAGTACGCACGACGAGCGCTTATTTATAACAGTTAGTACTAATGGCTTTTTAAACAATATGTATTTTGATAAAAAGCTAGAATATGCTAACGCTTGGCTAGAGGGCGAAATAGACAACAAACACTATTTAGCTTTCTTATATGAAATGGACGACGAGGCGGAAATATGGGCGGGCGATAGGGACTTATGGCAAAAGGCTAACCCTAGCTTAATTTATGGGGTTAAAAAATGGGCTTATATAGAACAAAACATAATTAAAGCCCAAATAGATAAAGAGAGCCGACTACACTTACTTACTAAAGACTTTAACGTTAAAGTAAGTAACTCTAAAGCGTGGTTAACACTTGAGGAGTACGACTACAACCAAGAGCCATTTACTTTAGCGAAATTTAAAGGCTGTGTAGCGCTTGGATCCGTGGACTTGTCGGACTGTGGCGATTTAACAGTAGCTGAGTTGCTGCTAATGCGTAAAGGCGATAACACCAAGTATATTGTGCCTCAATTCTTTATACCAGCTAGCAAGCTAGAGGACAAAGACAACGGGGCTAAATATAAAGAGTGGAGCCAAACTATAAACCCAGTCACTAGCGAGCCTTACGTAACAGTTATTAAAGGCAACAAGATAAACCAAAAGCACGTAGCCGACTGGTACCAGTCTTTACGTACTAAATACCAAATTGAAACTATAGCTATAGGCTTTGACCCTTGGCATAGTGACGTATTTTTAATGTGGACGGACAAAAAGACGGGTTACGGCTTTAACACAATGAAAATATACCAAAATTCTAAATTAATGAGCTACCCTATGAAAACACTAGAAAGGGACTTAAACGCCAAACTTGTTAACTATGCTAATAACCCAGTATTAAAATACTGCTTTAGCAATACAGCAGCTGAGATTAAAAACGACTTTATTATGCCTTGTAAGATAGACGGGCAGTACAGCCGTAAAATCGACGGCGTAGTAGCTTTAATAATTTTATATGCAACCTTAGAAAAAAACGAGGTTACATTTAATCAATATTTAAGGGAGGTGTAAACGTGGCTAAACCTAAAAAGGAAAAACGCAACAAAGAAAAACGCAGCTTTTTAAGTAAGCTTTTTGGTAAAGCTAAAAAGACTGATGCAACTTTAACCCTTGCTAATACATTTAAAGGCTTTCAAGCCAATTTTGTAAATTACAATAACTCAATTTTAGAAAGCGACTTAATATTAAGTGCTACAAGGCTAAAGGCTAGGTTTTTCGGTAAGCTGATGCCAAGACACGTTAGAGACAATGCAAGCCAAATGATTAACGTTAATGATAGTAGCGTAGCAAGGTTATTAAGGCAGCCGAACGAGTACCAAACACCGTACGACTTTTTAAGCCAAGCATATTTTTTAAGAGAGTTGCACGACAACTGCTATATATACCCTCAATACTATATTAGTAATGCTGGCGAGAAAATCTACGAGGCTATGTATATTTTAATACCCCAGCAAAAGCCTTACATTTACGAAAACGAAAACGGCACGCTATATATTAAGTTTATTTTTCCTAGTTATGACGAGCCAGTAATATTTAAGCTAAACGATATTATTATATGGAAAAAGAACTACGAGGACGACCAATTTTTAGGTGGTGGACGTTACACCAGCGCTGCTAATGCTGATGCGCTAAACTCCTTAAATGCTTATACAGCTATTAAAGAAAGTACAGCAAACGTAGCCGAGCAAGGCGGGGCTTTTGACGGCTTGTTAAAAGTTAATGCTTATGCAGCTGACGACGAAAAAATACAAGCTATTAGAGATAAGTTTATAAATGATTTAAAGAATAATAACACCAGCTTACCAGTGCTAGACAATGGCACCGAGTACGTTAACATATCACGTCAATTAAAAACTATAGACGCTGCCACAATGAAAGAAATTAAAGAAAATTTATTAATTCATACTGGCGTAACACTAGATATGTTAATGGGTAGTTTTGATACCAAATCAAAAGAGGCTTTATATGAAAACTGGATAGAGCCAGCAGCTATAAGCTTAGGGCAAGCTATGAGTAAATGTTTTTTTAGCCAATGGCAAACAACCCACGGCGACCAAATACTTTTATACCCTAACAAGGTGCAGCTAATGGCTACCAGCGAAATTGTAAGCATTATTACAAGTACTATAAGCGCTGGCGTATTTAAGATAGACGAATATAGAGAGATGCTAGGCTATGCTCCTTTAGAAAATGCCGAGGGACAAGTAAGACCTAGAGGCTATAACAATTTAGACGGCTCTAAAATAATTGTAGACGAGCCAACACAAACGGACACTGTAGGAGGTGCAAAAAATGAGTAAGAAATTATTAGAGAAAGAATTAAGATTAAACATTAATAATTTAGAGGTAAGAGCTGACGAGCAAGACGGATCCAAAATGATAGTAGAGGGCTACCCTATAGTTTTTGATAAAGAGGCTTATATAGGTATGGAGCCGTGGGGCTGGTTTGAAAAAATCGACCGTAACGCTTTTGCTAATGCTGATATGAAAGACGTTGTATTACGTTACAACCATAGCGACGAGCTTTTAATTTTAGCTAGAACTAAAAACGATAGTTTAAAGCTAACTATAGACGATAAAGGCGTATTTATGCACGCTGAATTAATCGACACTACACAAAATAGAGACGTTTACAAAATGGTAGAGGCTGGGCTATTAACTGAGGGTAGTTTTGCCTTTACAGTAAGCGAGCAAGCCGTAAGAGAGGTAGGCGAGTGGGGCGACCCTAACTATGAGATACACCGTACTATACTTGGTATAGACAAATTATTTGACGTGGCTATATGCCCTAATGGGGCTTATGGTGATTTAACCGAAATATACGCACGCTCTAAAGAATTAGTGGAGGCTAAGGCTTTAGGCAAAGTGGAGGCTTTGAAACGTTGCGAAATATTAAGGCTAAAGAATAGAAATAAAATTAAACTTATGGAGGAACAAAGCAAATGAAAATTAAAGAATTTTTAGCAAATAGCTTAGCTGCTAAAAACGAGCGTAAAACTGCTTTAGTGGCTGGAGTAGATGCTATTAACAAGCGTGTTAAGGAATTAGCCGAAATTAACGAGAGAGCTTGCGACGAAAAGGAACTAAAGGCAACAGCTGAGGAACTAGACAAGCTTAAAAGTGAATTAGCCGAAAAACAAGCCGAGTTAGCGGGCTTAGAGGCTGAAATTAAAGAGCTAGAGCAAATGATAGCTGACGCTGACAAACCAGCTGAGGACGACCCAGCAAACGAGGGGCAACCTCAAAGAAAACAATTTTTAAATTTTGAAAAGAGAGGACTAAACAATATGACTAGAGAAGAATTAGAAAAAATGGCAAAAGAGTTTGCCGAAAGAGGAACATTTAAGAAAGGTACAGCTGAAACTAGAGCTATTTTAGTATCAAGCGGTACTATTGCTACACCTACTGAGGTTGCGGGCGATATTAGACCTAACTTTGAACACGTACCAAGCATTGTAGACGAGGTAGACGTACTAGACTTAGAGGGTATGGGCTCTTATAAAATACCTTATGAGGTGTCAATTAGTGAGGCTGACGTAACAGCTGAGGGCGCAGCTTATAACTCTAGCGACCCAGTGTATGCTTATGTAACTTTAACAGCTGAAACAGTTACAGTATTGAGCCAAATTTCAAAGCAAGTTAAAAAGCAAACACCAGTTAACTATCAAACTAAGGTAGAAGATAGCGCTTATAAGGCTTTAAAGAAAAAAGCAGCAGCTATTATTACTAACGAAATTGCTACAAGTACTTTATCTAAGACTGTAAATATCGACGTTGTAAGTGGCAAGGGTGCTATTACTGATAAGACTTTAAGAAATATAGCCTTAAATTATGGTAGTGCTGACGCTGTAATGGGCGACGCTGTTTTACAATTAACACAAGAGGACTTAGTAGCTTTTGGCGACGTACGCAGCGATACAACTTTACAAGCTGTATATGATATTAAGCCAAGTGCAACTAACCCTAACACTGGTACTATTAGCGACGGTGGCTTAACAGTTAGATACATTTTAAACTCTAACTTAACACCTATTAGCGGTACTACACAGCCAGCAAGTGGCGAGGACGCTATCGTAGGTATGATTTACGGACAACCTAGATGCTGTGCTTTAGGTTTATTTAGCGGCTATGAGGTTTTAGTAAGTGAGGACTTTGCTTTTGATAAGGGTATGCTTACTATTAGAGGCGACGTTGAAATGGACGCAAAAGTACAAGTACTAAACGGCTTTAACGTTGTTACTTTACCAGCAGCAACTGAATAGTATTAAAACGTGGCTATAAGCTTTTCAAGTGCTACCTTTACTTATAGCCACCCTTTTAAAAGGGGGTAATAAAATGGCACAACAAACACAACAAGAAATTATAGCGAGTATGACTAACCTTGAGGGCAGCGGGCAAGATACTTTTGTAGAAAACTACAGCCAGCTTGCTTATAACACCTTATACGAAATGGGCATAAGTAATACTTATTTAAACAGTGATAAGGCAGCTTATATTTTAGCTAAAGTTGTAACGGATCTAGTAGAGGACGGCAACCTAAGTAATACTACAAATGCACTTATTGCGTCACTACGTACAAACCACCCTCATAGTGAGGACGAAACGACACAAAGCGAGGGCTAATATATGTATAAGCCAGCGAATATAAGGGAGTTTGTAACTCAAGCCGTGCATAAAAAGCCAGCTACTCAAATTATAAACGGACATAACCAAAAGACATATACAGCGGTAGGAAATATTAAAGGCAAGTTTAAGCAAAAGACCACCAGCGAGCTTAACGCTAATGGGTTAAGTATCGTAGAGGACAAAGTAAGCTTTATAACTTGGTGGAGTAATAACCTAGAGGCTCAAGACGTTTTAACAATTAACGGAATTGACTTTGAAATAATAGGCACGGTTGAAAATGTGGAAATGAGAAACCGTTACGCTGTATTAACATTACACCGTATAGAGGGTGGGGCTTAATGGCTAAAACTAATTTTAGTTTAGACTTTGACGGGTTTTTAAAACTTGCCGAGGACATAGACAACTTAGGTAATGGCTATTTACAGCAAGCCGTAGACAATGCTTTTACGGCATCTAAAGACTACGTTAATAACGCTGTAGCTGATGCTATGGCAAGTAGTCGTTATAACTTTGATAGAGGGCAAGGCTACTCAAGAGGTAAAGCTAAAGCATCTTTAGACAAAGTTAAAAATATGCCCGTCGAGTGGCAAGGCACTATAGCTACAGCTTATATAGGTGTAAGGCTACGTGATGCACTAGAGGTACAATTTTTAATCTATGGTACACCACATTTAGCAGCTGATACAAACCTACGTAATGCTATTAAAGTTAAGGGCAAATATAAAAAAGAGGTTAGCAAAATACAGCTAGAGGAGTTTAACAAGGTAATAGAGGAGGCGTTAAACAATGGTTAATATTTATGACGATTTAGCACAATTAAATATACCAGTGTACGCTGAGGGCGCAGCGCCTCAAGAGTTACCTAGTGAATACTTTACAGTAACTGAGGACTACACCAGCACTAATTTAAGCGCCGATAATGAGGCACAAGAGTATTTATACGAGTTTACCCTAAAATGGTACACCCAAGATGCTACAAGGCTTTATACGGGCTTAAATGATGCTATAGCAGTGCTTAAAAGCAAGGGCTATATAGTTAGTGGCGTAGGTTACTGGAATAGAACATATAAAGAGACTTGGTTTAGCCGTCAAGTCGATATAGAAAAAATAGAATATTTAGAGGAGGACTAAATAAAATGGCAAAACAATTTAGAGGCGTAAGCCGTTTAGTTTTCGCTCCTATTACTGAGGGCGAGGGCACTACAACTTATGGAACAGTAACACCTATTGTAGGCGTTAAAGCTATTAGTCGTGATATTACAAGCGATAGCGAGGACGTATGGGCTGACAATGCTTTATATCAAAAAACTTTTGCTGGTACAAGTGTTACTCGTACTTTTGAAACTGTACGACTTGACCCAGCTATTGAGGCACAACTTTTAGGACAAACAACAGTTACAGTTAGTGGCAGTGGCACAACTGCAGTTAATGCTTATGCTACACCAGCTGACGCCTCAAACCGTCAATATTTCGCTTTTGGTTATGCGTTACACGACGGCAACGCTGAAAACCCTTGCGAGATTGTATGGGCTTATAGAGGTATCGTTAACAGTATCTCAAAGAGTGCAAATACTATAGATGCTGGAACTGGATCCGAGGGACAAAGTATCGAGGTTACATTTACAGCACCTATTAACAAATTTACAACAACTGGCGAGCGTAACTTAGATATGTTAATGCCAGTCACTGCTGATACTGACGTAGACGCTTGGTTTAGTCAAGTTGTTACACCCGATAACGTCGCTACAGTAATGGACTAATAAACAATAACTAAAGGGGGCACTAAACTTATGAACGCAATTTTAAACATTTATAAAGACTGTACTAGTGAGGAGCCTAGCAAGCAATATGTTTGTAAAAGGCTCTTACTAGGAGTAAGTAAAAAAGTACAAGCTCTAAGCGAAAATATGGACGGTAAAACCGACAAGGAGCAAGAGCAAATTACTATTGATATTTTAAAGGCTATATTTCCTAACTTTGAGGACGAGGACTTTAACTATATTGACCCAGTAGAGTACTTTAACTTTATAAAAGAAATTTCAAACGAAACTAATAACATTATGGGTAATGCCATAAAAAACTAGAAAAGGGGGGCGTGTTAAATAATACCCCCCAAAATTCTAAAATAAGTGTTAATGAGATATTTTTCACGATATTAGACGTTTTAACAAAACGCTTTAACGGGCTTAGCCCTTTTGAGATTTTAAACACTCCAACAAGTGATGTACTAGACCTATACGTAGACACTATCTTAAATGACTTTAAAGAGAAAAATAAGAGCAAGGGTAACACGTGGGTAACGTCTAGTAATGCAACTTGGCACTAAGGAGGTGGAGTAAATGGCTGAAAATGAAAGAGAAATAACAACCGTATTTAAAGCCGACATTTCTAACTTTACAGCTGCAACCCAACAACTAAATAGAGACGTAGCTTTAGTTAATAGTGAATTTAAAAACGCCACTGCCTCTATGGGTAAGTGGAGCGACAACACCGACGGACTAAAAGCTAAATTAACTCAATTAAATGGTACCTTAGACGCTGAAAAAAAGCGCCTAGCTTTGTTAGAGGCTCAATACGACGACTTAAAAGCAGCGGGCAAGGAAAATACAGCCGAGGCTCAAAGACTAGCTACTGCTATTAATAATCAAAGTGCTAAAGTTAAAACTACTCAAAAGCAAATAGATAACTATACTAGCAAACTTAAGGAGTTAGAAAGTACAAGCGACGATACCAAAGAAAGTGTAGACGATTTAACAAACAGCGCCGAAAAACAAGGCTCTACGTTTAAGTCTATAGCTGGTGGACTTGGTAAAGGCTTAGTGGCTGGTATAGCTGGAATAGGAGCCGCTGCAACTGGAGCAGTAACGGGCTTTTTAGCGTTAGGCGAAAGTACAAGAGAGTATAGAGTAGGCTTAGCCCAGCTTGAGACTGCTTTTGGTAGGTTAGGCTTTACAGCTGAGGACACTTACCAAGCTATGAATTACTTTGGATCCGTTTTAGGCGATACAAAGAGAGCGCAAGAAACAATGTTAGTACTAGGGCAGCTTGTAGACACTGAAAAGGAGCTAGAAAGCTGGACTGATACTTTAACGGGCGTATATGCAACGTATGGCGAGGCTATACCGCTTGAAAGTATGAGTGAGGCGTTAGTACTTGCTAGTAAGCAAGCTGTAGCCGAGGGAGGCTTAGCTGATGCGTTAGAGTGGGGCGGTGTTAACCTAGAGGCCTTTAACGCTAAACTAGAAAGCCTTAACACTGAGGAGGAACGCAGCGCCTATATACAAGAAACCTTAAACGGACTATATGGCGAGGCAGCCGAAAAATACAACGAGCTTAACAAAGATGCTTTAGCTGCAAGTACAGCCTCAACTAATTTACAGCACGCTATGGCTCAATTAGGAGCAATAGCTGAGCCAATTTTAACAATGTTAAAAGAGGCTACAGCAGCTTTTATTATGACTTTAGAGCCAGCAGTTAAATTAATAGGCGAGGGCTTGCAAGGTGTATTTAGCGGTACAGCTGGAGCAGCTGAAACTTTAGCAACTGGCTTAAATGATTTATTTAAAACAATTCTTGAAAAGGCTACAACATTTATACCAACTGTAGTAGACGTTATAGCCGAGTTATTACCTCAAATTATTACTACAATAGTAAATGCTTTACCTCAATTAGTTAATACTGTAGCAACGGTATTTACACAGTTATTAAATTCTTTAAGCGAAATGCTACCTACATTAATACCCGTAATTGTAAATGCTATATTATTAATAGTTGAAACAATTATAGATAATTTAGACTTAATAATAGATGCTGGAATTAATGTAATTTTATCTTTAGCTGACGGGTTAATAAATGCCTTACCAATTTTAATAGGCAAAGCTCCAATAATTATAGAAAAGCTAGTAACTGCGATTATGGAAAACCTACCAAAATTAATACGTGCTGGCGTACAATTAATAGTTAGCTTAGGACAAGGCTTAATAGATGCAATACCACAATTAATTACTAATTTACCTACAATAATTAAGTCAATAGTAAATGGCTTGCTTGAGGGTATACCCGACTTAATAAAAGCTGGAGCCGACTTACTAGCTGGTTTATTTGAGGGACTATTAAACCCAAGTGTTATATGGGAAAGCATTAAAAAATTAGGTAGTAGCATATTAGACGGTTTTAAGTCTTTCTTTGGCATAAAAAGCCCAAGTAAATTAATGCGCCAACAAATAGGTAAAAATCTAGGCGCTGGCTTAGGCGACGGACTTTTAGAAAGCGAAAAGGACGTACAAAAAGATATAGCTAAATTTAATAAAGGCATTTTATCAAGTTTTAACTATTCTTTAAACCCAAAAATTAATACTCCAGCTTTAGCAGCTGGTGGACTTGTTACAAGCCCAACACTAGCTATGATAGGCGAGGCTGGCAAGGAGGCTGTAGTACCTTTAGAAAATAACACAGCTTGGCTAGATAAGTTAGCCGATAAATTAGCTACTAAAATGGGTAATAGTAATACAGTAAATAACTTTAATTATACTTTTGAAAAAATGGAAACTACCAAGCTTGCTTTACATAAGGCACAGCTTGAAACAAAACGAATTATAGGAGGTTAAAAAGATGCAACTATTATTAACAAATAAAAACGGCGATACTTTAGACCTCCTTAATAGTCGTAATAGATTTATTTTAAAAAGAGCTGATGCTATGCACGGTATAGACACCGACATAAGCACAAATATAAGCCCTTACGTAGACGGCGCAACTGTAGAAAGCGTAAGAGCTTTACCACGTAGTATAACACTTGGCTTTAAAATCGTAGGCGACGTACAAGGAGCTATAGACTACTTTACTAGCTACGTAAAAAGTAAGCAGCTTATAACTTTAGAGGAAATAAACGACGATAAAGACATAGTTATTAAAGGCGTGGCAACTATACCACCATATACACGTATGCTACAAGCTTGCGAAATAACTTTAACTGTTTATTGTGGGCAACCATACTGGGAGGACGCACAAGCAATAATAGCAGCTTTAACAATGTATTTAGACTTGCTTTACTTTCCTACTGAGGGACAATATTTTACACCAACTGGGCGACCTTTTGGAGCTATTGACACTGAGGTAACAAAAACATTTACAAACGCTGGCGACACTAGCGTAGGTATGCTTATAGAAATTGTAGCACTAGGCGAGGTAGTTAACCCTCGTATAAGCTGCAATAGTGGCGAGCAAGTAGGCTGGTATATGCAACTTAATTTAACTTTAAATGAAAATGACACAGTAGATATAAACACAGTTAGAGGCAATAAGTATATAACTATTAACGGATCCAATACGTATAATGGCGTGCCTATACTAAATTATTTAGAGTTTAACGGTAATGACTGGCTACAGCTTGAAACTGGCGACAATATTTTTAATGCTACAGCTGAGGTAAACGGCGAAAGAGTGCCAGCACCTAACGTATACTTTGGTATTAATTATAAAGCGAGGTACGAGTAATTATGATACCTTACGTAGAAATTATAGACAAAGAAACTTTAAAAGTTACGGCTTTAGTAGAGCCTAAAGAGTGCTGGTTTGAGCTTTCATACTTTGACGTAGGCGAGTGCGAGCTTTATTGTGCCGCTTTGTCTACAAATTTAGCTAACTTGTTAAAGGGAAACTATTTAAAAATACCTAATAAGCCTTATATATGGGTAATTACTAACTTAAATTATACCTATGTTGAGGGCGTACCTATGATAGATGCAAAAGGCTACGAGGCTAAATGGTTATTAAAAAAGCGTGTTATAAGAGCGCCTATTGAGTTACCTAGTCAAGTAGCTTTAGCTGTAGAGCAATTAGTTTATAACAACTTAGGTGCTGGAGCAGCAGCTGTAAGACAAATAGAGGGCTTTAGCGTTTATACAAGTGGAATAACTACAACTTTAGCTGATACTCAAGGAGCTAGAGCTAATTTAATGGAGTTTGTAAACAATTTATTAAAAACATATAACTTAGGCTCTATTGTTTTATATGAAAATGAAACTTTAATTTATAAAGTTATTGAGGGGCAAGACTTAAGCGCATCTATACGCTTTAGCCAGTCTTTAGATAATTTACTTTCAAGCTCTTATTATACGGACGATAGCAACGTAGGTACTAATGCTTTAGTAGTTAGCACTGTAAATGATACTGACTACTGGCAAGTATACGACGAGGGACAAACTGGAGTAGATAGAAACGAAATTTTAATAAATTCTAATTTAAGTACTGAATATACACCACAAGGCGCAACGGATCCAGTAAAACTAGATTTAACTAACCCTAGTGACTTAGCGCTATATTACAGCTGGCTACAACAAGAGGGACGCACTGGACTAGCTGAGTATGTAGAAAGCAACGAGGTAAGCAGTACACTAGATTTAATTAACTCTAATTATGAATTTAACAACGATTATTTTATAGGCGATTTAGTAGGAGTTATAGACGAGTACTTTAACTATAATGCTACAGCTCGTATTATAAAATTTACTTTTAAACAAGACAGCAACGGTTATGGCGAGGAGGCGGACTATCAATAATGACAAACGGGGAAATTATAAGCATTATAGCTGTTTGCTTATCATTTCTAGGCGTACTTACTAGCTTTGTATTTAGCTTTAGAAAAGCCAGCAAAGAAAGAGACCAAGAAAGAGAAAGCAATATAAGAAATGTAGCCGAAATTAAAAACAATATAGGTAGCATTACAAGTAGTGTTAATGAAATAAAATACAAAGTGGAACGCATAGACGAAAAGATGCAAAGCGACCACGAAAAAATAATAGAACACGATACAAAAATAAAAAATTTAGAAAAAGAGGTGTTTAAATAATGGACTGGGGCGAAATAAGCACACAATTAATACTAGGTATAGTAGGAGTTATTATAAGTGCTTTAGGTGTTATAGTAACTTATTTAGTTAATAAATATGTTAATGATGCAAAATTAAAAAGCATCTTAACCAGCTTAAATAATTTAGTACAAAATAGCGTACTAGAGGTTTACCAAACATACGTAGAGGCTTTAAAGAAAGCTGGTAGCTTTGACGCTGAGGCACAAAAATTAGCCCTAGAGCGTTGTTTAGCATTAATTAAAGCAAATATGCCTAAAGATATTGAAACGTGGTTAAAAGCCAATTATAGCAACATAGAAAGCTATTTAAAGAGCTTAGTAGAGGCACAAATAGGGCTTTTAAAAACAAAAGCTAAGTAGGAGGTGGAGTAAATGGCTGAAAAGAGTTTATTTTTTAATGCGTTGCCCGACGCTCAAAGCGCAACTGGTTACGATAGAAACTATAATGCTGACGATATAAGCGACTGGCTAGGCGTTGTATGGGACACTGGCGTTGTTAAAGGTGGTTTAGCTGTAGAGGCTGCAACTGGTATGACTGTAAACCTAACTGTAGGACGTGCTGCTATTAATGGTAAAGCTTATATTAATAATGCAGTACAAAGCTTTACAGTAGCAGCTAATGGAGCAGCTAGTACAAGATACGACTATATAATTTTAAGATTTAATAACAATGTTGCTGTACGTAGTATTACAGCTATGCTTATTACTGGTACAACTAGCTTGCCAACAACAGCTGGCAGCTTAACACGTGAGGGCAATATATACGATATTATGCTATGTTATATAGCTGTAGCTCCAAGTACAAGCACAATTACACAAGCTAACATTACTGACACTAGAGGCTATGACAATAGCGTAAATACTGGTGGCTCTTATGTTTATGGCGATTTAGCCGACGCTTGCCCTTATTTTACAGCTGTAAAAGGCTATGACAATTACTATGATGCTATAGTACAAACTTTCGAAAGCGTAGTAACTTTATCAAGTACAACAGCAACAGTAGTAACTAACTTGCCAAGCCATTTATATAATGCTACTTATAGCATTATTGAGGTATACACAAATGGTATTAAAGAAAATGACAACGCCTATACTGTAGCTGCAACAAGTGAGTATATAACTATTACATTTACAGCAGCTAAAAACGCTGGAGCAGTTATTACAGTAGATTTAGGCAACTTTATAGACGGCGAGGGCTTAAGCACTGCTATAGCTGGTTATAACCAATTTGTACAAGACGTAACCGAGCTACAACAAGCTAACGAGTATAATTATTACTGCAATGGCTCTACTGATAACGTACAAATATCAAACCTAGTTAATACATTTATTAATGGTGGATCCGATTATAAGAGCTTAAAACTAAACATTATAGGTAACTTTGGTTATAGCTATATGGCTGGTGGTAGTGGCACAAGTGTAAGCCCTTATCAATTATTTAGCTTTGATAGTGGAAACCGTAAAGTAATTTTAGACTTTGGAAACTGTAGCGCTATTAACGTAAGTGTAAGTGGTGTTTATGTAAACATATTTAATATTGCTACTGGTAACTTAACAGTAGCTAACCTTAACTTAGTGGCAACTGGTACAACAAGCGGTACAGTTATTAGAGTATTTAATAACACTGGAGCTAAAATTACTTGTAATGATAGCCGTATATGGGTTACTGGCTACCAAGATAGCTTAATAGGAGTAACTGGCACTTATAATAATTGTAGATGCACTGTAAAAAACTCAATTAATAACTCATATTGTTTTTTAACTGCTGGAGCTGGGCTATTAACTTTAAACGGTGGCGTATACTATGCTTATTGTGGAGCAAGTAACTTAAAGAGTGCAGTAGTAGCTCAAAGTGCAGCCAGCGCAGTTAGTTTATTATATGGTGTAATAGCTCCTACTGTTGCTGTAAGTGGTATGTATCAAACTAACTCTATATATCAAGTTAACCAAAATGGAAACTATATTAACTGTAGAGAGTTAGTAAGCGCCTTGCCAGTAAGCGTACAAGGCAGCCCTTACTCAGTAGTTACTGGTACTATAAGCTTAAGTAAAGTGGTATAAGTAATATACACGTAATATACAAATTATACTTTTTTATCTTTTTTCTACAACCGCAACTGTACACCTAGCAACGCATATTAACTTATTTTCCTCATCGGTAATTTTTATATCCCAAAACAATTACTATTTTTAAAGGTAAAATAAAAAAACCTCCAAAAGCCTTATATATCAAGGTTTAGGAGGTTTTTTATATGGCGCAATTTAAGTAAATTGTAAACAAAGCGTTACTAAATTATATGAAATTTTAAACGTAATATACAAATAATATACAAGCAATATACTTAATCTACACGCATAATATACATACATTAATATTTAAAAGTGTCTATTACTTTTATTAAGTCATTAATATTAAGTGTAGTATAATGCTGCGTTATATCATTATTTGAGTGTCCTACTATACGCTTAACAGTTAAATTATTAAGCCCTAACCTATGACACTGGCTTATAAAAGTATGGCGTGTCTCGTGTATTGTATGACTTAAGCCTAATGCGTCTTTAATTTGTGGAGCGTAATTTTTTTGGAAATTGCTATATTTAAGCTGTTTATTTTGTTTGTTTGTAATAAGGTACTCACTATCATTTAACCTAGCCTTAATTAACGGCTCTATATCTCTATGTAAAGGTACATACCTAATACCAGCAGCCGTTTTAGATTTTTCAACAAACATATAACGCTCTTGCAAATTTACGTTTTTTATTTGCATCTCTAAAAGCTCACTAACTCGCATACCAGTATAAAGCAATATTAAAAATACGTCGGCGTGATTAATATTTTTATAATTAGCCCATAAGTGTTTTATTTCGTCGCTTGTAAAAGGTACTTTAGGTTTTTTTGGCTCTTGTGTAGGCATCTCTAAATATTGACTATAATCTTTTTCAAAATCATATTTAGCAGCATATTTGTAAATTTGCCCTAAAAACATTTTAATTTTAGGTATGCTGCTTGTACTTTTGCACGTATTAATTAAAGCTTGTAAATGCGCTATTTTAATATCTTTAAAAGGCATATTATGCAGTGGCTCACAATGTTTAAACCATACTTTATAATGGGCTATTGTAGACTTGCTTATTTTTTCATAGCGATAGCTTGCCCACTCCTCGTATAGCTCTTTAAAAGTAATATTGCTTTGAGTTAATATACTTGGGTTTGTGTTATACTCGGCTAAAAACTCTAACGCCTCTTTGCGCTTTTCAAAATAGCCAAGATATTTATATTTTTGGCGGTATGATTTTACACCCTCTTTGTTTATAAACTCCTCAACCCCAGTAGTAACACGTACAGCAAAAGGCTTACGTCTTTTTTTACCTAAATTAATAATGGATCCGTAACCGTTAGGAAACCTCATTAATGTTTACATACTCCTTTAGTTTTTTTTCGTAAATAACATAAGTGTATTTAGAGCTTGTTTTAATAGCTGCACCAAAAGGCAGCTCGCCACGTTGTAAGCCTATACGTATGCTTAAAGGACTACAGCCTAATAACTTTGCAACTTGGTTAACAGTTATTTTACTCATAAAGCACCTCTTTTGTTATTTTTTGAAACATTTATTAATCATTTGGCGTCTAAATCTAAATAAAGCTTTAATATTTCCTTATATGCTTTTGTTTTTTCCTCTAGTGGTATATCGTCGGCGTCAAAAACTATTCTAGCTTTTGCTATTAAGTCGGTTAAATCGTCGTTAGTTAAGCCGAAATAATCTAAATTAACGCCTAAAAGCTCAGCTATGCGCTCCAGCTCTTTAATATGTGGCGCACGTCTACCAACCTCATAATTAGAAATAGTGGCTCGCTGTACGCCTAATAAGTCGGCTAAATCTTGTTGAGTATAACCTTTTGTTTTTCGTAAAATACGAATTTTTGTTCCAATTTTACTTGCCAATTTATAAAAACCCTCTTTCTATTTATTCTATTGTTTGTTATTATAGTAAAAAAAAGTAACATAACGAAACTTTTTATAGCCAAATGATAACTTAACTATACATTATATTAGGAGTGGAGGCAATAACTCAAATGAGCGTAAAAGACCTTATAACTCAAGATTTTTTAATGTTTCAAAAGCTACACACTGTTAAAGATGCTGAGGCAAAAGTAACTTATCATTATATTTTTGGACGTATTGCACTGGCAGTACAATTAGACGCCTTAAGCTTGGCTGATGCAAACAACTTAATAGACACGCTGTTTATGCTTTATGATAACCTAGAAAGCCGTATTTAATTACGGCTTTTATTATACCATTTAAAAAAATACTAAAAATACTGAATATAAATAAAATATATATAAAATGTAAATATAAGTAAACAAAAAATATTAAATAACTGAAAACGTTTACATACACAAAATGTAAATTTTTGTATTGATTTTGTAAATAAATGGGTGTATATTATAAGTGTAGATAGGTAATAAGACCTACTAAAGAAAGATAAAAGGTGGCAACAATGAGAAAAATTAAAATAACAACAAGACAACTTGAAACTTTAAAAAAATGTTTACCAGTTAACATTAATTTAGGAAACTTTAAAACTGCAAGACTTTTACCAGCATTTATAAATGGTAACCAACATTTAATGGCAACTGATAAAGCTTGGGACTTTATAGAACAAGAATACGTAGAAATAGAAATAATAGAGGCATAATAGGAGGTAGCACAATGAAATTAAAAAGAGGACAAATGATAACTAATAGTAAAGGCGTAAGCTATTATCAAAGGGGCAATAAATATTACTCTAATACTGGCTGGCTAGAAAAAGAAATAAGCAAAGCTGAGTTTGAGGAAAAAGTAGAGCAAGCTTTTAAAGAATTAGAAAAGGTTAGCGCTTAGCCTTAAAGCGCCACTTTGTTTACATTTAAGGAGGTAATGAAACTATGAAAGGCTATTATGTAATATGGACTGAGGACACCGAGGAGTATAAAACTAAGAAAGAGGCTTTAAAAAGAGCTAAAGAGATTTATAAACAAGGTTTAGACAACGAGGTATTTATACAACGATTTAATGATGCTAACCCCGACGGCTACTTTGCTGGCGAGGAAACCATATTTATAAAAAATATAATGTAGGAGGACTTGCGACTATGACAACAAAAGATTATTACTACAAAGGTTATAGATATTATTACTGTAGACACTATAAAAAATGGCTTATAGATAACGGCTACGAGCTTATATATTGTGACACTAAACAAGATGCAATAGAGTATATAGACCTTTTACCAAGTATGGAGGGCAGCATATGAGATTATGGCATTATGAGCTTATACACTACTTGCCTAAGAGCCAGCTACTAGCTCAATGGCGAGAGCTTAACAGCATCTTTAAAAACCAGCCAAAGCATATACTTATAAATTACGTTTACGAGTACCCTAAAAATGACTTAAAAGCTTATGCGTGTATGGTTATTATGGAAATGACAAGGCGAGGTTTTAAAATCAATTCTATGGCTAATTTTAAGGCTTATTTTGGCTCTAAGCTGCTACCAGCTCCAATAGACGGCAAGTTATTTAGAAACCACCATAATTTTAACTACTTACAACAGTGCTTTTATAACCTAGAGGAAAAGTACGAACGAGGGCAAGCTGATTTTAGCAAAGAACAATACGAGGCTTTAAGCCACGTATTTTACAAAATACCATTTTAGGAGGTGTAAAAATGGTTGAAAAGATGCCAGCCGAATATAGAGGCAAACTTTTAAGCCAAACTGATTATACTTTAACGGCTCCTAGAGAGTGGAACAATAAAGAGCTAGAGTGGCTTAATATGATGCTAGACAAGGGCTACAGCGCCAAAGAGATAGCTTACAGTATGGAGCGTAGCTTAACTAGCGTAAAAATCAAAATTAAGCGTATTAGCAAGCAAGATAATACTTACAATGCTAAACACGTTATAGAAAAGTACAGCATTAATGAGGCGTTTTTAGAGGAAATAAAGCCAAGTACAGTATTAGACCTATACACTGGCGAAAAAAACTTTTATAAAGCTTATAACGTAACTACAAACGATATTAACGAGGCTATACCAGCTAACTATCATAAAGACGCTTTTAAGCTTTGCTGTGAGCTGTACGCTAAAGACTGTAGCTATGACTTAATAGACCTTGACCCGTACGGATCCAGTTATGACTGCTTTAGCTTAGCTATTAAAATGGCTAAAAAGGGTTTATGTATCACACTAGGCGAGCTAGGACACAAGCGCTGGAAAAGGCTAGACTTTGTAAGTAGATATTACGGCATTGATAAGCTAGAGGACTTTACAATAAATAATTTAATTAAGCACATACAACGTATAGGCTTACAAAATAAAAAGCGCCTAATAGTATATGAGCTTAGAGAGTGGCAAAACATAGGGCGTGTATGGTTTAAAATTGAGCCTATTAAAATATTAGATAGTCAAGTTAAACCAGTTACCGAGCCTAAGACTTTGTTTGATTTATAGATTTATAAGCTTATAAGTGATGCTATGACAAAACGAGGCGACCAAATACCCGCTTAGCTCTATTTCGATTTGCGAGAGAGCTTATTTTAAAAAGTAAAACGTGTCACTATGTAAGCTTTTAAAGAAAGGAGGTAACTATATGTATACAATAGATAGTAAAAGCGACGATAACTACTTTATCGTAACGGATCCGTTAGGAAAAAGTATAAAAATATCTAAAAGCTGCAACGACCTAGAGGACGTTAAAAAGTTAGTAGGCTTAATAAACATTAAAGAGATTATTTAGGAGGAGTAATAACAATGAGAACTGAGCTAAAAATATTAAGAATTAAACACCGCTTAACTCAAGCTGAGCTAGCCGAAAAGGTAGGCGTAAGCTATGCCACTTACAACCTTATTGAACAAGGCAAGCGTAAAGGCTCTACTGAGTTTTGGGCTAAATTGCAACAAATATTTAATATTACTGATGCTGAAATGTGGCAGTTATACGCTAATAAAGAGTATGCAGTTAACCCTCAAGTAGGCATAGAAAAAAGGTAGGTGTAAATATGCTTAAAATTAAGGACAACGTAGAATTAACCGAGCTAGAAAAATACGGCTTTCACTCTTATAAGGTAACTAGGAGTATAACAAACTGGTATAGATGCTTTGCTTATGGCTGTATGTTAATACTTATAAATGGACTTAGAGAAATTAAAATAGAGCCGTGGTTTGACGGCGACGAACGCATACACGCACAGCCTAAATGCCACTATAGAGACCGTACAAGTTACGACGAGGTACTTTATGACCTTATAACTGCTGGACTGGTTGAAAAGGCACCAGTAAACGAACACGGCAAAGTTTTAAAGACAAGCGAGGTGTAGCTTATGGCTAGGCGTATTAAGTATTTTGCTGGGCAAAAAGAAACCCAGCCAATAAAGGACAAAAAGCAGCTGCAAGACCTTTTATATAGCTTACTCAATAAAATAGACAAAGCTAAAAGCGAGGTTAAGAAATACCAAGCATACCGTAACTATATGCTAGTGCTAGTAGGCTTAAATACGGCTTTTAGAGCTGAGGACTTACTACAACTAAGGGTATGTGATTTAAACGGCTATATAAGCATTAAAGAGAATAAAACGGGCAAGATGCAAAATTTTAAAATGAATAAAGAATTTAAAGCCGAGGTAGACAAGTACGTAGAGCGTTTTAACTTAGGACGCTATGAGTATATGTTTATGGGACAAAAAACGATAGTAAACGGCAAAAAGTACGCTTTACCTATCAATAGGCAGCAAGGGCATAGAATAGTTAGCCAAGCTGGTAAAGCTATAGGCATACAGTTTGTTTTTGGCTTACACAGCTTACGTAAAACTTTTGGCTACCAGTACATTAATAATGGTGGGCAAATATTAACCCTAATGAAAATGTACAACCACGATAGCCCCGACGTAACGTTACGCTACGTTTGCTGGGGACGTGACGACGCCGAGAAAGCACGAGAGAGCGTTTATTTAGGCGTTAAAAAGTAAAGAGGTACTATTTATGGCAAAACAATATAAAAAGCAAAAACAAGGCATAATACCACTAGCTAAAGGCTATGGGCTAATAGTGCCACAGCATAGCGATAATAAAGAAATAATGATAGCTATAGGTATGCTGGTACAAATATGGGGCTTAGCTGAATTAGAACACGGCGGGCTAGATATTGAGAAATTTAAAAAAATGTTATGCGCTTATGCTGATAAGATACTGGAGGCAGTAAAGAAATGAAACACGACGAGGCATTAAGCCTACTAGCTGCTAAAAATGAAAAGCTAGAGGACATATTAGAAATACTAAAGCCTTTATGTGAGGTTTACGTAACACCAGTAAAAAAATATAGATATTTAAAAATTAGTGGTGTAGTAGTATACACATTTAAAAGCATAGAAAAATTTAATTTATTTAAGGAGTGGTTAGACAATGACAATTAAAGAACAACAAAAAAAGAGGCTTAACAACTACAGCAAGGACGAGCTTATAGAGGCTCTATTATTAAGTAATGCTGCTACAGTTTTTGTATTAAATAAATGCCAGCAGCTTAACGGATCCAAACCAAAGCAAGAGAAAAAGGCACCAGTTAAAAAGGAGGCGCCAGCTGATGCAAAGAACAATTAACGAAATTTACAAGCTTATAGAGCAAAAGTTAGAAAGTGCTACAAATGCTTATAATCGTGAGTGGGCGAGGAAATACCCAAGTAAAGAAAACCTAGCCGAATTAAAGGGCGAGCGTATGGCATACGACGACGTATTAATATTAATAAAAACAAGCTATGTTTTAACTGAAACTGGCGACGACGAAAAACTAAAACAAATATTATGGAGTATACCACTTACAACAATAATAAACTCACTTGTAAAAACTGACCAAATAGAGTTATTAGAGTGGTTTAAAAATTATGTTGAGAGGGTGGCTAAAAATGGCCACTAAAGAAAAAGTAGAAATTAAAGGCTATACAGCTGAGGAGCGAGCAGCTATAAGCCAAGCTGAGCTAAGGGCAAGCGCTGAGGAGCTAGAAAGAAAGAGCCAGCATTTAAACGCTCAAAAGTTAGATATTGAGGCACAACAAAAAAAGCTACAACAAGATTTAAACGCCTATAGAAAAACCAGCGTATATAGAGTATTAGATTTTATAGCTTATGGCGTTGAACGTTTAAACCCAAGCACTATACGCACTTTGTTAGTGCATTGTATGAATAAATTAAACGGTAATATAGACGGCATAGAGTGTACTTTAAAATATGATAAAGAGGCTCCTAAAAAGGCTTAAAAATACGCTAATTACGTAAAAAAGCCTTACGGTATCATTTTTTAAAAAATTGAGTGTATATAAGATGCATAAAAACGGCGCTATATCAAGGCGCAAGGGCATTTTAAAAGGCTTTAGCAAAAATTATACACTTTTAGTGATTATGTATCATTTATTAAAATAGAAAATCGAAAAAAAATTACGGTTAAGCTGCACCGTTTAAACAGCTAGAAAGGTAACAAAATGATAGTAATAACAAAAAAACACATAGTATATAAAAACAGTGCTAATAGAGAAATTATAGAGGTATTAAAAGGCGATTATGACTATTACGGCTTGGTACTTAGCCCAGCACTTTTAAAGACTTATCAAAAGGAGCATAACGTAGCTATATCTTATGCTATCTATGATGCAGTAGGCGAGGCTGATTTAAAAAAAGAGGTGGAGCGTATAACTGGCGAGCGTGTAACTATTCAAGTAATTACTCACAGTGAGGAAAAAGCAAACTATAGAAATGACGATATAGTAGCCGAGGAAATAATACGCCCTACAGTAATTATTAAGCGTGTGTCTAACTACTGGCTTGAAAAAACCGAGCAACAATATATTTTACACGATTATAACGACGTAGTAGGCAGCGTTAATATTAAAGAGATGCCATTAAATTTAGAGGACGTAAAACAAAGAATAAAAGCTAAATTTAATATTGATAAATTAGCTGTAATTAAAAATGTAAAACAATATAGGAGGTTAGCAAAATGAAAAGACTTAAAAGCATTGAGCCAAAAGTAGAGACTGCTTTAAGAAATAACCCTAAAGCACGTAAAGACGATTTTATTTTAATTTTAGACGTGTACAAAAATTATGGAGTAGCAGCTATGCCTTTAAATGAGGTTTTAATAAACCATAAGGAGTATAACTTGCCTAGCTTTGCAAGCATTATAAGAATAAGACGCCAGCTACAGTGTGCGGATCCGTCTTTATGTGATGCTGACACTGTAGAAAAAAGAGCCGAGGCTGAGGCTGACTATGTAGACTATGCAAGAGAGGGCTAAGCTATGGACGTTATACAAGAGTGTATACAGTTAGTTTTAAATAGTGATATACCCAGCAAGGCTATTATAGTTAACAAGCTGCAAGGTGTAGCATCTTTAGTAAATCAACAAAATATTAAAATAAAAGATTTAGAGCAGCAAGTACAAATATTAAAAGAAAGTAAGGGGCTATAAATGGGCGATTTACTAGACAAGTTTATTTATGTTTATAAGGACGTTAAAATAGACCATTACGACCTTATACACGATTTAAAACAATTTATAAATGCTAATACTGGCGAGGTTATAGACTTTAGAACGTGTAACGGTAAAGATATTTTAAACTATGTATTAGAGCATCTAAAATGACACGGTTTGTAATCATTTTTTTTAAAATGTATTGCAAACATAAAAAAAATAATTATAATAAAAGCGTAGGGTTTACCTACAATATCAAACTTTTTCTAATGAGTTATATTTCCACTGCAATTTACACAAATTGCAAAACGGCGTTAGTAGTTATGGCAGTAGCTACTAAGGTTAACTGAATACTACTAACGTTATTAAGCCTTAGAGCTTGGAGCTGCCACTCCACCTCTAGGGCTTTCGTTTTTATCTAGCAAGAAAAGAGGTTTTAAAATGGCTAAATATGATACTACTAAATTTTACTGGCTACAGTTACGAGAGGACTTTTTCGACGAGGACGCTATAGACTGGCTGGAGGAGCAACCAAACGGCAAGGAGTACAGCTTATTTTATCTTAAATTATGTTTAAAAAGCTTACGTACAAATGGCGTGTTAATACGTCGTGTAGGTAATATGCTTGTACCATACGACCACGTAAAGTTAGGCGAGCTAACCAAGACCCCCAGCGATACAGTAATGGTAGCTATGCAGCTGCTACTTAAAATAGGACTTGTAAGAACACTCGAAAACGGCGAGCTATATATAACTCAAGTAGAAAATATGATAGGCAGCCAAAGCAAGAGCGCATTTAAAAAGCAGCAACAACGTTTACACCATAAAAGTAAGCTACTTTTAGAGGGTGGACAAGAGGGGGACAAGTGTCCACCAAAGATAGAAAAAGAAAAAGAACGAGAATTAGAACAAGATTTAGAATTAGATTTAGAGAAAGAACAAGAAAAAAAGAAAAAAAGAAAAGCCGAGGCTAAGCCTCTACCAGCTAACGCTGGCGAGGGTGGGCAAGTATTAACTTATGAGGAGCAAGCTTTTAATGAGTTTTGGGCTGCTTACCCTAAGAAAGTAAATAAGAAAGGCTGTTTTACAAGCTTTAAACGTATTAAGCATCTTAAAGACGAAATGCCTTTAATTATGGCAGCTTTAAAAAACTTTAAAGCATCTAAACAGTGGCAAAAGGACAACGGGCAGTATATACCTAACCCACAAACTTTTATTAACCAAGAGCGCTGGAAAGACCAGCAAGACGAAACTAGAGAACAACAGCTAAATAATATTGATATGCAAGGCTGGGTATAAGGAGTTTTTATAAATGCAATTAATGGACGTTAAAACTGGAGCAAAAGTACAATTTCATACTTTACGAAATGGCAAGCGTGTAGGACTTGACGAGGAAATTTACACAATAGTAGATATTAACTTTAATGACTGGGGCGCTTGTGAAATGTTATTAGAGTGCGACGGTTACGAGGTATTTACAAACCACGAGGCAGTAGAGTTAGCTACTGATGCAGCTATAAAGGCGTGGCTAGCTAAAAAACGTAAAGAGGAGGAAAAACTACAGCTTGAACGGATCCAAACGAAAGAGCATTACACCCAGTTAACTATCTTTGATATTTTGGAGGTGGTTTAAATGTTAGACCAAAAAACATTTTTACAAGGCATTAATTATTTAAAAGCTAATTATATTAACTGGAATTTTGATTTAAACAACGAGCTACAATTAAAAGTATGGTACAAAAAATTTAGCCAGTTAGAGCCTAGTATTTTTATGGGGCTTGTAGAAAAGTACACTGATATAGTAAAGTATGCTCCAAACAGCCCAGCTGACTTATTAGAATTATTAACAACTCAATTAACCCAAAAAGAGTTAGACGCTGACGAGGCTTGGCAATTAATTTTAGATTTATACGAGCAATATTATTACTCAAAAGATAAAATTTTAAGTGAATTAGAGGACAAGCCAGCTTTATTAAAAACATATAAAGCTTATTATGACAACTTTAGTTTTGACTTTTACGCAATGCAAGCTTTTAAAAAATCTTATGAAAAAAATTTAAAGCGAGAAATTGAAAACAAAAAAAGCTTACTAACTGGCAGTAACATTTATTTTTTAAATTAAATGACACGCTTTGTAAGCATTATAAATAAAAATAAACGGGGGTTTTAAAATGAGTATTAATGACTTACGCTTATTAAGGTTTTTATGCGCTAGGCTTGGTATTGTAACGCTTAAAGAGTTAGAGGCTTTTAAACTACAGCACCAAGCTAGCACTAATACAATGCTTTTAGAGCATCTAAAAATATATGCTACCACAAATACAGCTTATAGAAAAGTTAATACATTATAGTTAAGTTAAGGGGGTTTTATACCTCCTTTTTTGTGTCGCTTTGTAATCTTTTTAATTACAAATGAAACGCTTTAATTTATACTCAAAATAAAAGGAGTGGTTTATATGCGTATCGTTATTAACGCTGGGCATACTAAGCTTGGTGCTGGCACTGGTGCTAAAAAGTATTTAACTGAAAGTATAGAAACTAGGAAAATAGCTTACGAGTTAATGAAAATGTTAGCCGATAGTAGCCACGAGGTTATACCAGCTGTTTTTGATAAGTCAAGCGACAACTTAAATGCAGCTGTAAAGCTTTCTAACAGTAATAAAGCTGATTTATTTATAAGCATACATTTAAACGCTGGAGGGGGTAAAGGCTGCGAGGCGTACACCTATAAAGGTGCAAAGCATAGACAAGCCGTTAATGTATGTAAAAATCTAAATAAGCTGGGGTTTACAAACCGAGGCGTAAAAGACGGTACGCACCTTTACGTAGTAAGACTAACTACAGCCATAGCAATACTTATAGAGGTTTGCTTTGTAGACAGCGTGTTAGATGCTGACCTTTACAACAAAGCTGGAGTAAATAAGATAGCTAAAGCTATCTATGATGCTATTATTTAGTATTGTAAAAAAATTACAAAAATATTATTGTAAAATAATGTATTTTTGCTAAAATAAAAATAAAGGTGGTGTAAATATGGCTAAGCGTGGAGCTAAGGGCAAATACGAGCAACTAGTAAAGCCGTATTTAGACCTTATACAAGAAAAAGTAAGGCAAGGCATAACCGAGGCGGAAATAGCAAAAGCCTTAAATATAAGCGTAGCATCTTTAAACAATTACAAGCAGCAGCATAAAGAGCTTTTAGAGGCTTTAAGTAAAAATAAAGGTGCTGACGTGCTGCAAGGCTTAATTAATGCTGGTATTAAGGCAGCTACTGGCTATTATGCCGACAATGAGAAAGTAATATACGGACGTGACGAGGACGGCAACGTAGTAGTAGTACAAGTTATTAAAGAGAAAACTTGGCAGCCACCTAACCAGTCTTTAAATAAATTTTATGTACAAAATTACGGAAAAGAGCAAGGCTTTACAGCGGATCCGTTAGAGTATGAGCTTAAAAAAGCTCGTGCTGAGTTTGACGAGAAACTAGAAAAGGCTAAAAACTGGGACGTTAACCTAGAGGAAAATAACAAATAAATTTTAGAATTATTAAAAGTCTATAGGAAAAATTAAAAGAGAGGTGGAAAAATGGCGCATTATATACACGACGACAAAAACAACCGTATAGAGGGTATGAGTAAAGAGGAAATATACGCTTTACTTGCTGCAGCTATACAACAAGGGCAGCTACCAAGCGTAGACGACGACACAGCTTTTGTAACTATGTTTAAGTCTATTGTAGACGGAAAGACTTATAAAATGGGTTTTTGTACACAAGCTCAATATAACGAGCTAGAGGCTGAGGGGCTTTTAGAGGTTGACACATACTATATTATTACTGACGATACAACTTACGACGATTTAGTTAACGTTATAGACGGCGTTAATACAAGCTTAAATGATGCTTTAATAGCTATAGCAAATCAATTAAATACAAAAAAGATAAATATAAACAACAGCGACGGGTTTATTTTTGGCGATAATGAGGGCTATATAACTATTGAGGGCGCAAATGATATTACCTTTAAATATGATAATAATAAAACATTTAATGCAAGTGATATTTTTAAATCAATACCCGTTAATGTTCCTATTGATAGTGGTAATACAAGCTGTGATATTGCTAATTATGGACTTGGTTTATATGAAGTAACAATTACAAAAACTGACGGAAATAATCAGTATTATTTTACGGGTATAATATCAATTATTGAGGAGGGTAACAAATCATATAATTGTTATATACCAGCTGGAACGAGTAGCCAAAGTATTGAATGGGTAGGCATAAGTGGTGTTATTGGAACTGTTCTAGGAGTAGAATTACACGAAATTTCAATTACTACTACTGGTACAAGTTTAGGTTATACAATAGCCAAATGTACAAGACTAATTAAATATTAAGGTGGTGTAACTAATGGCAATTATAAACGGTAAAAAAATATTTAGCGTTGTAAAAGTGGTAGAAAAATTAGTACTAGATAAAATATCTTTAATTAATGCAACTGTAGAGGACAACACTTTAAAACTTGCTAATAATTATGTACAAGATACAACGCTATACAGTTTTGATGCAAGCGTAAATATTACAACCTTAGAAATTACAACAAGCAATATTACTGATAACACATTAATTTTAATTTAAGGAGGAAAAAAACAAAATGAGTTATATAGATAAAATAAATGTAAATGGGACTACTTACGATTTAGCAACTAAATTAAGTGAAATTAGAGACAGCAACGGAAATCAAAGATTTATTGAGGGCGACGGAGTAAATAATCTTGAAAATATTGAAGTAGCTTATTCTAAATGGAGTTTAAGTGGAACACATTTAATGATAGTTTTTGCGTTTAAAATACCATCAACTCAAGGAACTATCTCACTTACGGCTAATCAAGAATTATGTGCTTTCTTTCCTAATGACTTTATAAGAAATAAGTTATTTTCAATAGCTGGTGGAAATAGTGGCGTTTTATCAAGAATTAGTAATATCAAACCTATTAATCAATATGGAGACGAGGTAGGCAGTGGCGTTTTTGGTTGTTATGTCTATAAAGAAAATAGTAGAAATGCAATTTTATTTATTGCTACTAGCTCTACTACTATTGGAGCAAGTGCAACTGAAAGTTATGTAAGAATTCAAGCTGATTTTATTATTGATACTGAATAATGAAAACCATTAAATAAAGAGGAGGTTATACAATGGGAAAATTAAAAGATGCTTTAAAAAATTTAGGAAAGGTTATTAATGGAGTTGAGCCACAAGGTTATTATGTAACTGATATTATTAATAGTATTGCTAACGATTATAAAGGCGTAGCAGTATTAGAGGTTAGCAACATTACTACTTTAACTACAGCTCAAATTAACGCTTTAAAAGCTGGCGACGTTGTTATTAAAAATGAAAACGGCAACAAGCATACTTACGTTGTATCATATAAAGAGGACGGCGTAGGCATTTGTTTAACTTATGTAGATGCTACAGTAAGTGAAACTGTATCTTATGACTATACTAATAACGAGTGGGTTTATAATTCAACTGATAGTACACCACTTGGCAATAATTAATGAAAAGCTATAACAATACTGTAGAGTTTTACAAAAGCCAAGACTGGGCTAATTGTAAAGCGCAAGTAACAGCCGAACGGATCCAAAAGGACGGCTGCATATATTGCGAGCTATGCGGTAAGCCAATAGTTAAAAACTTTAACCCTAATGAGCGTAACAACCGTAATGCTATTGTATACCACCATAAAACGTATTTAACTAACTTTAACGTTAATGATGCAGCTATAGCAATTAACCCTAAAAACATTATGATATTGCACTGGCAGTGTCACAATGTAATACACGGGCGCTTTAATGGTAACAATACGCAACAAGAAAAAAAAGTATATATAATTACTGGCGCACCTTGTAGCGGTAAAACCAGCTTTGTTAAGGAGCGTATACAAGAGGGCGACATAGTACTAGATATAGACGACCTTTGGCAGCTTATTAGTGGGCAGCCTAGATATGTTAAACCAAACCAGCTAAAGCCTATAGTATTTAATTTAAGGCAGCAGCTAAAGGACAACATAGCTAGAGGCGTAGGCACTTGGCGTAATGCTTATATTATAGAGAGCTTGCCTTATGCTACTGATAGGCAGCGAGAGGCTGAGCGTTACAAGGCGCATAACGTAGAGCTAATAACTATGGACGCTACAAGGGACGAGTGCTTACAACGTTTATATGCTAACCCAGCTGGGCGAGACATTAAAGCTTATGAGGAATATATAAACGACTACTACGACAATTATATTTAGTGTATAAAAAATACACTTGTATATTTATTAAGTGCAAAAATCTTACGGCACCACCTACCCCCACCCATTAAGTTTTAAAACGAGCTGGGGCGGAC
>Ga0247609_10001353_pt1 | contig 29558 bp, 20 predicted proteins | sample 172DNAGHGlowgp2_FD_193487 | JGI IMG/M metagenome (GOLD analysis project Ga0247609, IMG submission 193487) | Sheep rumen microbial communities from Palmerston North, Manawatu-Wanganui, New Zealand - 1728 DNA GHGlow gp2 | ecosystem: Host-associated > Mammals > Digestive system > Stomach > Rumen ... | reverse complement strand
ATAACCCCTTTATCGGCCGTGCCAACCAGGCCTATAAGCAGGAACTCTATAACGAGGCTTTAAAACTCTATCTGCAGGAAGCCGAGCGAACGGGTGTCTCGTCGGACCTGTACTGCAACATCGGCGACACCTACTACCGTCTCAAGGACAACGTGCATGCAGTGCTCTACTATGAACGTGCTTTGCTGTTGGACCCTTCTAATAGTGATGCTCGCTTCAATCTGGAGTTTGTCCGTGGCAAGATGCAGTTGCCCGATGATGCCGGTGACTCATGGTTCAGCAACTGGGTGGACCAGACGGTGAGCCGCCTGACGAGCAACGCTTGGGCCATCATTGCCATCATCACCTTCCTGTTGCTGTTGGCAGGCGTGGCAGCCTATCTGTTCCTGGACAACGTGCTGATGCGCAAAATCGGCTTTTTTGGCGGCGCCGTGATGTTAGTCGCCACCATCCTTGCCAATCTGGCGGCATTTCACGTCTATCACAAGGCGACGGGCGGCAATGGTGCCATCATTATGCCCGAGAACGTCACCCTGAGCACTGCTCCTCGCGAGCCGCGTGACAAGGAGGAAGAAGCCTTCCAGCTCCAGCAGGGCACCCGTGTCGAGATCATCGATTCCATTACCGACAAGACCCACGGCAAGTGGCTGCAAGTCTCGACCGCCGGCGGCCACAAGGCTTGGATCAATGCCCAATCGGTTGAGGTGATATAGGTTTTAGGCTTTAGGTTTTAGGCTTTAGGTTATGCTCGACTACTTGAATGACGTAGATACCGATGCGTTGCTGGCGGTGAATGGCCTGCACGACATGTTCCAGGATGCCCTGTGGTGGATGGTGTCCGCCAAGTGGTCGTCCCTGCTGTTGGTGCTCGCGTTGGTGTGGATATTGCTGCATCAGAACCGCCGCCATACCTTGCTCGTGCTGCTGATGCTCGTGTTGGCCTTTGTCATTGCCGACCAGGTATCGTCGGGCCTGATCAAGCATCTGGTGGAACGCCTGCGTCCCACCCATGACCCGTCGCTCGGTGATGCCGTCCATGTGGTCAACGGCTACCGAGGCGGAATGTATGGCTTCGTGTCGAGCCATGCTGCCAACTCCTTTGCTGCCGCCACGCTTATCGCTCTGATTATGCGTCACCGGCTGGTGACGATCTCTCTATTGGCGTGGGCTGCGTTGCAATGTTATAGTCGTGTCTATCTGGGCGTGCATTATCCTGGCGACATTCTGGGAGGTATTATCGTGGGTGTTCTGGCAGGCTGGCTCGTGTGGAGCCTAATGCGCTGGATTCAGCACCGCTGGCGCCTTCCTCAGGGTCACTACACCCGCACCGATGCCACGGTCATCGTTTCCTCGGTCGTTGTCACTGTCGTCGGACTGCTCACTGCCGCCCTCATTCAAGCGCTGTGACGTGAGAAGTGTGTCAATGCTTGGTTATTTCAGATTTTTCTCTTACCTTTGCGAAGAAAAACCAAGTAATTGACTACAAGATGAAATTCAAGCATTTATTATTATCTATTGTGGCGGTGGTGGCTGTATTGCCTGCCGCTGCCGACGTGCATCCACGCTACACGACGATGGTGAGTGATGCGACCACGACCTATGTCACCAAGCGCCCGCCTGCCGAGGAGCGCCTGTTCACTAGTGTCATCATCGAGAAACGTATCAAGGAGGTGCTGAAACTGATCAAGGGCAACCCGAAGTTGGCTTGGATGTTCGAGAACTGTTTCCCCAACACGCTGGACAGCACGGTACACTACCGCCTGGGTAACGATGGCGATGACGACACGTTTGTCTACACCGGCGACATCCACGCGATGTGGTTGCGTGACAGTGGCGCCCAGGTGTGGCCCTATGTCAAGTATGCCAACAAGGACGAGAAACTGCGTCACATGCTGCGTGGCGTCATCCTGCGCCAATTCAAGTGCATCATTCTGGACCCGTATGCTAACGCCTTCAATGACGGCCCGACGGGTTCGCAGTGGGAGAGTGACTACACCGATATGAAGCCCGAGTTGCACGAGCGCAAGTATGAAATCGACTCGTTGTGTTACCCCATCCGCCTGGCCTATGAGTACTGGCTGGTGACGGGCGACGACAGCATTTTCGGCGAGTTGTGGCAGCAGGCGATGCAGGCCGTGCTGCGCACCTTCAAGGAGCAGCAACGCAAGGATGGCAATAAGGGCCCGTACAAGTTTATGCGCCGCGATATCGATGCCAAGTCGTCGCTCACGTGGTATGGCTGGGGTCCTCCCGTTAATCCTGTGGGACTGATTGTGTCGTGTTTCCGTCCCAGTGACGATGCTACGGTGATGCCCTTCCTGGTGCCCAGCAATTTTATGGCCGTGAGCTCGCTGCGCAAGGCAGCCGAAATCCTCCAGAAGGTTAACCAGGATTATCTGCTGGCTGAGCAGTGCCGTGGACTGGCCCAGGAGGTGGAAGACGCCCTGCACAAGTATGCCATCGTGGATCATCCCAAGTATGGCAAGATCTACGCCTATGAGGTGGACGGCTGGGGCGGCCGCGTACTGGCTGACGACGCCAATGTGCCTAGCCTGCTGGCGATGGGTTATCTGGGTGACGTGCCCATGGATGATCCCATCTATCGCAATACGCGCCGCTTCGTCTGGAGCCAGGACAACCCTTGCTTCTTTAAGGGCAAGGCTTGTGAAGGCATCGGTGGTGCCCACACATCCTATAACCTTATCTGGCCGATGAGCCTCATCATGAAGGCCTTTACCGCCGACAACGACGAGGAGATCGCATGGTGCATGCGCAAGTTGCTCACCACCGATGCCGGCACCGGATTCATGCACGAGTCATTCAACAAGGATGACCCTGCAAACTACACCCGCGCCTGGTTTGCCTGGCAGAACACCCTGTTCGGCGAACTGGTCATCGACCTCGTGAACAGGGGCAAGACCGACCTGCTCGTCCACTGCCTGGATTAGGTTTTAGGCTTTAGGCTTTAGGTTTTAGGAGCATCCGCACTCGTTTTGCCCCACGCTAAGACGCTAAGGCGCTAAGAGGCAAAGTAAAAGGTAATAGAGAAGCATGCGCATTCCAATCTATTGGAGTGCGCATGCCTTGTAATGATAGTTTTTATTGTTTTCTTATTAATTCTTAGCGCCTTAGCGCGAGGTAACCGAGTGCAGATTCCTTCATTGAACTGTATCCTTTATCCAGCGAGCAACGTGAGCATTAGTTAGAAACAAGAAACTAAAAAAGCATTTACAATCCCTATCAAATATTAAAATAGTGGGGATTGTCGCTTTTTCCCTGCCATTTTTTCTACCTTTGCGCCCATCATTTATCAAGACTATCTAAAAACATGAAAGAATACCTCCATTTGACCGAACAACAAATCGAGTCCTTGAAGAAAAAAGATTGTTGGGCACAAGACTGGAACGATATCATGGTGACTGCTGACTTTGACGCCAGCCGTTGCCACCGTGTGCAGTTTTACGGCTGGGCGCGCCTGGGAAACGGCTGCGGCACCGTGGAAATTACCGACGGCTTTGTGAAGAATTGCGGCATCTATAACGCTACATTGCGCAACGTGACTATCGGCGACAACTGCCTGATCGAGAATATCGGTAATTACTTGAATAACGTGACCATCGGTGACGGGTGCTACATCTCCAATGTGAGCACCATCGACACCCAGGGCCAGCCCAACTATGGCCAGGGACACACCATCGCTGTGCTCAACGAGGTGGGCGACGGCAACCTGCTGCTGCTCAGTGAACTCAATAGCCAATTGGCGGCCCTCATGGTCAAGCATGGTGACAATAAACCCATGATGAGCGCCATCAAGCGCATGGTCGCCAAGGCCGTAGCTGATTCCCGCCCGGAATGCAGCACCATCGGCAACCATGTGAAGATTGTCAACACTGGCGTTGTCATCAATACCATCATCGATGACGGATGCCAACTGTGTGGCGTTTCTCGACTGAGCAACTGCACCATCAGCAGCACGATAGAAAATCCCATCATCATCCGCACCGGTGTGATTTGCGAGAATACTATCATCAGCGGAGGCTCACGCATCAACGGCAGCGTCAAGTTGTGTGACTGCTTCGTCGGTGAGTCATGTCAGTTGGAAAACGGATTCACTGCAGCCAGCAGTGTCTTCTTTGCCAACAGTTATATGTCCAATGGCGAGGCGTGTGCCGCCTTCTGCGGTCCCTTCACGGTGAGTCACCACAAGAGTTCGCTGCTCATCGGCGCGATGTTCTCGTTCTACAATGCGGGCTCGGCTACCAACTTCAGCAACCATGCCTACAAGATGGGTCCCATGCACTATGGAGCGCTGGAGCGCGGCTGCAAGACGGCGAGCGGTGCCTACCTGCTGCTGCCTGCCAACATCGGCTCGTTCAGTGTCCTGTTCGGTAAACTGATGTATCACCCCGACACGAGTGACCTGCCCTTCTCCTACCTGATCGCCTATGGCGACACGATGTACCTGAAGCCCGGCCGCAACTTTGCCACCGTCGGCCTCTACCGCGACATCCGCAAGTGGCCCAAGCGCGACAAGCGCGCACAGGGCGTCCGCAAGAGCGTCGTCAACTTCGACTGGCTCAGCCCGTTTACTATCAGCGAGGTACTGCGTGGTAAGAAGATTCTGGAGAACCTGCGAGCCGCAAGCGGTGACAAGGTGAGCACCTATAATTACCACGATTATGTCATCAAGGCTCCTTTCCTGCACAAGGGTATCAAGTTCTATGACATGGCACTGCGCATCTATATGGGTGCCGTGCTCAAGCGCCACAAACCGCTGCCTCCTGTAACGACCGATGGAGAAGGCAACTGGATCGACTTGGCTGGACTGCTCATGCCGCAGCGTGCCGAGGAGCAGATTATCGCCGACATCATCGACGGACGCCTTGATACCATCGAGGCGGTGAACGCCCGATTCAAGGAACTCGACGCCAACTACAATGAACTGCGCTGGTCGTGGAGTTACCGCATCATTCTGGACTATTATGGCATTGATACCCTCACCGAAGAGGACGTGGAACGCATCCACCAGGACTACGTGACAGCACGCCGCGAGTGGATCGCCCTCATCCGCGAGGACGCCGAGAACGAATATACCCTGGGCGACGTGGACCGCGATGTCCTCGACGACTTCGTCAACCTCCTTGACCGCGAAGTAGACTTCGAGAACCAGAAACTTTATATGTAAAATGTGCTATTGCACATTTTACATAGGTTAAAGGTTTGTTGCAAAGTGGTATGTGCAAGGCTATTTTAGACTGACGGACTGGTCGGAGACCAGTATAAGGCCGTTGGCCTTGACTTGAGTTAACCCCACGCTACACAGGCCGAAGGTCTGTGTAGCGTGGGGTTCTGAAATATCGGACGGGTGGGCCTTGAAGAGGGCCACTCACGTCAGGCGATAGTCATTCCATTCAATTCCTGCGTTCTGCAAGTGTTTGCGGTATTCGTCTTCAAAAGTCTCCCGCTGATGATGAATGCGCTGGTTCTTGATGTAGTTGCTGACCATATCCTTGTCACGTAGTGCGTAGGTGAAAGCTCCATACTCTTTCCCCCAACCTGCGAATTGCGGAAAAAGGTCCCGATTCTGTTTGATCCACTGGCTTGTTGATAGCTTGATGTCCCGTACGAGATCAGACAAACGCACTGATGGATGAAGATTGATTAACAGATGGATATGATTCTCAATGCCATTGATGGCAAATAGAGTAGATTGGGTATTCTGCACGACGCGAGCGATGTATCGGTACAACTGTTCGCACGATGAAAGAGGCAAGGTCATCTCACGCCTGTAGGTGTTGATGACGATATGATAGATAGCAGTTACGGCACTCATGATATATCAGTTTTTGCGCTAGCAAAGTTACATCAAAACGGGGAATGTGCCAAAAGATGCATTGCCTGATGTGAGTGGCCCCCTTCGGGGCCCGGTCTTCTCTGCGTCAGCATCCCCCATGCCACGCGGGTCTACGACCCACGCGCCATGGGGTTACCGCAAGTCAAGGCCGAAGGCCTTGTGCAGGCCTTCGGCCTGCTTCAGCCCTTGCTTCTTCCCTTTGCTTCATGCTTCTGCTTCTTGTCTGTGTCTCTGCTTTTGGCCTCTTGCTTATGGCTGTGACTCTAAACTTCAAGGGGCCGCGCCATAGTTGGTGCGACCCCTTGAATGTAGCGGGACTGAGAATTGAACTCAGGACCTCCGGGTTATGAATCCGACGCTCTAACCGACTGAGCTATCCCGCCATCATTTGCAAAAGCGACTGCAAAGGTACAACCATTTCCTTAACTGACCAAATTTTTTCCCGAAAAAGTTTTTCTTTCATCAATTATTTTTCCAAAAAGTGGGTGTGAAAATCACCAGTACCGTAAAAATCTCGAGTCGTCCCATGAGCATGAGCATGGAGAGGATCCACTTGACTCCCATGGGCAAAATGCTCCATGACATGGTAGGTCCGATTTCCAGTCCCAGCGTCGGTCCCACATTGCTCGCACAACTCAAGGCGATGTTAAATGAGTTGGTGCTGTCGACGCCCACAAGGATCATGATGAAGAAGGCGGTGAAACAGAGCATGAAATAGACCATCAGGAAGGCCATCAGGGTGATTTGACCTGAGGAATGCACTGTCGAGCCGTTGACTTTGACAGGCAAGATGGCCTTGGGATGCAGGCGGTGAAGGATCTCGTTGCGCACGATCTTCAGGGCAATCACAGCGCGGGCACACTTGAAACCGCTGGCGGTGCTGCCGGCACAACCGCCGAAGAACATACACAGGCTCAATATCACCCAAGTGATGTGGTGCCACTGGGCAGCATCCTCGTTGAACATACCGGTCGTGGTCACAAACGACACGACCTGGAATAGCGACACCCTAATGCCATCGGCAATGGTATAATCGTTGAAACGTAGCAAGAATGCCAGGATGATGGCTGTCGCCACTAGCGTGAGTGCCGAATAGAAGCGGAACTCGGCGTTCTTGAACAGACTGACGAATTTCCCCTTGAAAATGGCAGCATAGAGCATGGTAAAACTCACGCCCGACAAGAACATGAAGATGATGGCTGTGTAGTCGATGGCGGCACTGTTGAAGTGTTCGGTGCTGGTGTTATGGGTGGCAAATCCTCCTGTTGCAGTAATTGTCATGGCATAATTGACTGCATCGAAAAACCCCATGCCGAAGGCAAAGAAACACAGCGCACAACCGACTGTCAGCACCAGATAAACACCCCACAATGCCTTGGCACTGGTGCTGAGGCGAGGCTGCAATTTGGACTGGACGGGTCCTGTGGCTTCGGCGGCAAAGATTTTGACCGAACCACCGACAAACGACGGCAGAATGGCTATCGTGAAAAAGACGATTCCCAAGCCGCCGATCCATTGCGTCAGTGAGCGCCACAGCAATACCCCGTGGGGCATCCCTTCCACATTGTCGATGGTCGTCGCTCCTGTTGTCGTCAAGCCTGACATGGTCTCGAAGAAGGCGTCAGCGACGTTGTTGAGATATCCGCCCAACAGGAATGGCAAGGAGCCAAAGGCGGCAAAGGCAATCCAGACGATGCTCACTAGCAGATAGGCGTCACGCCGGCTCAATGTGTTGGTCGCTTTGCGCCCCAGTAGCCTGAATAGTACAGCCGCTGCCACGGTGACGCCGACGGTGATGCCTAGAGGCAGCATGTCCTCCTCATGACAACAAAGCGACACAACCAGGCATAGCGTTATGAAGGCCGCCTCGATGTTCAGCAGGGAACCAAGAATCTTGAATATGAGTTTGGTGTTGATCATGTCTCAATTGAAGTATTTCTCGATCTGGCTGATGTTGGTGTCCTGACAGAAGACCACAACATTATCGCCAGGTAGTATCTGAGTGTTACCGTTGACCAGCATTCCCACGCCGTCACGCACTAGACCGCCCAGTTCAATCTGCTTGGACAGGTTGAGTTCACGCACACGTTTGGACGTAATGCGTGAGCCTTCATGAGCCTTGAACTCGGCGACATCGGCCTTGACCATGAGCAGGTTGCGTATGTTGCGGACATCACCCTTGAGCAGCAGTTGATAGATATAGCTGGCCGTCAGTGCCTGCTTGTTGATGATGGTACCGATGTCGGCATTACCGGCAATGCCCATGTAGTCCATGTTCTCGATCATGGCGACCCTCTTGAGAACCCCCAACTCGCGGGCATTCATGCAGGTCAGGATGTTGGCCTCGGCATTGCCTGTCAGGGCGATCAGCGCCTGGGCGCGGGTCACGTTTTCCTCTAGCAGATTGGCAACCGAGCGTCCGTCGGCATTAATGACCATGACATGGTCCCTGTCGATAAGCTCGTTGAGCTCCTCGCAGCGAGCGGCGTTTGCCTCAAAGATTTTGACGTTCATCCCACTCGGCAGGCGATTGACCAGGCGCACTGCCGTCTTTCCGCCTCCCACGATGATGACATTCTTGACGTCAGGATAATCTTCCTTGCCGACGACTTTCTTCATTTCGGGGACAAACTCCTTGGTCGTCATGAAGTAGACATAGTCGTTGGGGAGAAGCATGTCGTTGCCAGTTGGGATGATGGTCTCGGTGCCACGCTTGATGGCGAGGACGTGATAGGGTGTCTGGGAATTGCAGACCTCCTTGAGTGGCCGGTCAGTCACCTCGCAGCGCTCTTTCATTTTGATGCCGAGCATCGTGAGCGCCCCGTCGTAGACATCCCATCGCTGGTTGACCCACGACAACTGCAGGCACGAGGTGATATCCTGGGCAGCGAGGTCGTCGGGATAAATGATCGATGAGATTCCGGCACGCTGGAATGCGTCGATGATTGAGGCGTCGGTGAGTTCGGGATTCTCGACACGAGCGACGGTCTGTTTGGCCCCCATGGACTTGGCGAGAACACACAGACTCAGATTCAGATTCTCGTCTCGTTTTACCGAAATAAAAAGGTCGGCACTCTTCACTCCAGCATCCCTGAAAGACTTGATAGGCGTGCTTGCCGAGGACTTGATGGTCATCAGATCACAGAAAGACGAAATCCGTTCCAGTTTTGCCTCGTCCTCATCGATGAGGACGATACTCTGTTTGATTTTGGAAAACAGTTCCGCAAGATGAGCACCAATCGCATCGGCGCCGACAATGACAACTTTCATAGGTTAACATGTTTTTGTTTGGGCGCAAATATACGGGGATATTTTCGTTGTATGCAAATATTTGAATGAATTTTTGTTAATTCCGTAATTTTTTTCGTTACTTCTTTTTTGAGCTGCATTGCCCGATATCTCACAAAAAAAGACTACCTTTGTGGACAATCATTTCTACATGATACCAACCGGCCTAAACCGAAAAGACCTGAACAAATGAAGAAGTTTTTACAATCCAATGCATTACTGCTGGCGGCACTGTTGCCGCTGATAACTGGTGCCCAGGGCCTCTATGGTGACGTGAACAGCGACGGTGAGGTGACTGTTGCCGACGTCAATGAGGTCATCGACGTGATCCTGAATGGTTCCCCAACATCGCCACCTGATGATTCTGAAAGCGACACGATACCTCCTGTGACAGTGTTTGATACCAATGTCCCGCACCGTCACTACTACCGCATTCCCGCTATCGTGCAACTGCAGGACGGCAGGCTGCTCGCCATTGGTGACGACAGGCATACTAGCGACATCGACATCGGCGGTAATTTTGGCATTGATATTGTCGGCAAGTTCAGTGATGATGGCGGCATGACCTGGGGCGAGACGATCATGATTGCTGATGGTGTCAAGTCAATTGACGGTTTCGGTAACAGCCACGGTGATGCGGCAGCAGTAGCCGACCGTGAGACGGGAAAATTGCTCATCATGTGTGCCTCGGGCAAACAGGGCTTCCTTTCCTCTACACTGAATAATCCCCTGCGCGTGGGGCGCTACACGAGTGATGACGGCGGGCTCACTTGGGAAGAGAGCGAGGTGACCAACGATATCTATGGCATCTTTGCCGAATGCCCTGAGGTAAATGCTCTCTTCTTCTCCAGTGGTAGGATCTGTCAGAGCCGCCTGATCAAGCGGGGCGAATATTACCGCATCTACTCGGCTATCGATGGCCCGATGGGCGTGGGCTGTCTCGTGCTCTACAGCGATGACTTCGGACAGACATGGCAGGCCCTCGGCGGGCCGATGGCAAGACCGACAGTCGCCCCCTTTGGCGACGAGGCCAAAATCGAGGAATTGCCCGACGGCAGAGTGCTGCTGAGTTGCCGCTCCAAGCAGACTGCCACCAGCGGCAGGCTCTTCAATATCTATGACTACGTTACGGGCACGTGGGGCGAGATGGCGGTGAGCAATGACCCCGAACTGGGTACCTATAGTGAGGACTGCTCCTGCAACGGTGAAGTGTTGATCGTGCCGGTTATCCGCACCAGTGACCAACGCCAGATGCACTTGGTGCTGCAGTCTGTGCCGCGTGGCAAGGGACGCCAGCGGGTGAGCATCTACTACAAGCCGCTGCTTGGGCCCGAGGATTATGACGACCCATCAGATTTCTCATGGGGTTGGAAATGCTATCAGGTGACCGAGGAGTATTCGGCTTACTCCACAATGATCGCTACCCAGGACGGTAACATCGCCTTTTTCCACGAGGACTGTAATGACAATAAGAGCACCTCGGCCTATGACCTGCTGTTCCAGCGACTGTCCATCAAGACCATCACCGATGGGCGATACAGGAGGAATTAGAAGTTAGGAGTTAGAAGTTAGGAGTTAGAAGTTAGGAGTTCCATTCTAGATCATCTGGATTATCTAGAAAAAACTGAAAACTGATAATTGACAACTGAGAAATGAATGACAATATCAAGATACCAGTGCTTGCAGCGCCGCTGCAAGGTGTGACCGATAACGTGTGGCGCATGGCGCAACACGAAGTGTTTGGTGGTGTGGATGCCTATTATGCTCCGTTCATGCGCGTGGAACATGGCCAAATCAGGCGCAAGGATCTGCGTGATGTGGAGCCCGAGCGCAACGAGGGTACTGTACTCATTCCCCAGATTCTCGCCTGCCAGCCCGACCATGCCCTCATGATGGTGCAGGCCCTGCAAGGGATGGGCTACAGTCGCATCGACATCAACTTGGGCTGCCCATTCCCGCCTATCGCCCTGCATCGCAAGGGTTCGGGTATGCTGGCTTATCCTGACCTTGTTGAGGCCCTTTTTAAGGCTCTTGCCGCAGTGGGTGGGGTAGAGTACTCGGTGAAGATGCGTTTGGGCTGGGACCGCAATGACCAGTGGCGTGATATCCTGCCCATGATGGACATCTTGAAACCAGTGAACATTGCCGTGCATCCCCGCATCGGCAAGCAGCAGTATAAGGGTGAGTTGGATATTGAGCAATTTGAGGCGCTGCTTGACGCTTCATCGTGGCCTGTGGTGTATAACGGCAGTTTGCGCACTGTCGAGGATATCGAGGATGTCGTGGGACGCTATCCCGGCATTGCAGCCGTGATGGTGGGCAGCGGGCTTGCTGCCAACCCCGGTATGCTGGCACCAGATGCCACGCCTGGCGACTACCGTCGTTTCCATGACATGCTGGTAGAAGGTTACACCGACCAGCTCAACGGCGGCGAGGCGCAGTTGGTGCGCCATCTGCAGGATATCTGGCAGACGTTCCTGCCCGGGACGGGACACAAGTTGTTCAAGGCCATCCGCAAGTCCCGCACCATCGAGCAATATCAGGATGCTGCCGCAGCCGCTCTCGCCGATGTAGAGAATGCCTTGGCTGTCAAACCCGATGAGGAGGTTCAAGATCCCATCTAGTGACGGTCATCCATTCAGGAGACACTAAAAACAGAGTTATCGCCAAATCCTAGATTGGCGATAACTCTGTTTTTAGTGTTAGTAAATTGGGCTATGTGGTGCCCGCATTACTTGTTGCCGATGAGCATATACTCATAGGGCTTCACGTTGATGTGGCTTCCCAGTTGAATTTCATCCCCAGTCAACAGGTTAATGACGGGACGGTTAACCCACATGCTGGGCACCTCGATGTTGTGAGGAGCATTGCGCACGTTGACAATGACCAGCACGTTGTCGTTGTTGAGCACGCGGTCCACGATGAGCACGTTGTTCTCGTCGTCATCATAGGGCCTCAACTTGCCGCTGGACCTCAATGCCGGATGCTCGTTATAGATGGCGATGAGTTTCTTGTATTCCTCACGCAGCTGAGGATTGGCATTCCAGTTGACGGGCACATAGTGGAAGAAGTTGATGGGCTCGGGATAACCCACTTCTTGGGAACCGTAAATCATCATGCCTCCATGGAGCATCGTTGTAGCCACAAAGGCTGCCATCGATGCCCTGACGCCACCATATTGCTTGACGGGAGTCGCCTTGGTGGACTCATCGTGGTTGGTCGTGAAGCGCATTTTGTACTTGCCATTTTCTAGATCTTTATACTCGTTCTGGTCCACGCTGATGAGCAAGCCCACCTTGGCATCGTCGGTCATCACCTTGTCGATGGCACCCATGAATTCCCAAGCGTAGTTCAGATCAAAGCCTGCCGTGAAATTCTCGGGCCTGGAACCCTCGGCAAGCATGATGAGGTTGCGAGGCTTAGCGGATTGGCGCAGCGTGGAGATGCATTCTTTCCAGAAGTCGGCAGGTACCTGATCGGCAACGTCGCAACGGAAACCATCCACCCCGACACTGTCTACCCAGAAGCGCATGGCATCGATCATCGCTGCACGCATTTCCTTGTTGTCATAGTTCAGGTCGGCGACATCAGTCCAGTCGGTGCCAGGAGGAAAGATGATGTTGCCGGTGGAGTCGTGGGTGTACCAGTCGGGATGCTGTTCGAGCCACACGTTGTCCCACGCGGTGTGGTTGGCCACCCAGTCGAGGATGACACTGATGCCGCGTTCATGACAGGACTGGACGAGCATCGTCAGGTCATCGACTGTACCATACTCGGGTGCTACAGCCTTGTAATTCTTGACAGAATAGGGTGAGTTCTTGCTCTTCACCTCACCGATGGGATAGATGGGCATAATCCAGAGCGTGTTCACCCCCAGGTCCTCGATGGAATCAAGGCGCGAAATGACGGCTTGTAACGAGTTGGATGGAGCAAACACACGGGGATTCACTTGGTAAAGCACTACATCGGCAACCTCGGGCACGTTGAAGTTGTCGGTGACAGGTTGTGCATGATGGTCCTTAGGCTTGCAAGCCAGTGCCAGAACCATCAGGGTCAGCAGTAAAGTAAAAACAATCTTTTTCATTATTCAGAGTTTTAAGTCATTAGTTCTCAATTTTGGGTTAGCGTCGGTGCATTGAAGGGCCAGACCAGCCATCAGGGCTGGTGCATCTGCTTGAATAGCTCAAACTGGTCGTTGCTCACCTCGGTGACGGTGAGGATAATGCGCTCTTCTTCATCCTTGCCGATGGTAACCACCAGCACATGGTCATCGACGGTATAGCCTGTCTCGATGGCCTGGGTGTCGCTATTGACACGCCAGGGTACTGCCATGCGCGCATTGCTACCCTTGAGGGCGTTCTTGATGGCAAGCTTAGCCATCTCGACATCCTTGACGGCAGTAGAGTACATCGTGCAGCTGCCCTCGGCAGCGGCAGTCTGTGTGAAATCATATTTCTCGCTTAGCCACAATGCCACGTCGGTATAGTGGTATTTGCTCTCGGCGCGTTTGGGTGCTGCTGCTCGTTTGCGCTCGGCAGCTTTCTCCTGGGCGGCCTTCTCGCGTTCTTGCTTGGCTTTTTCTCGCTGGCGTTTCTCTTCTTCTTTCTTGAGGCGTTTTTCTTCCTCTTTCTTCTGTTTCTCCTCGGCCTTTTTTATCTTTTCGGCCTCTTTCTGTTTCTTGGCCTCGGCCCGTTGCTGCTCCTCGGCTTTACGCTTGGCGAGACGCTGCTCTTGCCTCGTTGCTTCTTCTTGTTTGCGGGCAGCCATGCGTCGTTCTTTATCGCTCACCACAGGAGCAATGATGTCGAACTCCTCGTCAACATCGGCTTCGGGGTTATCCTTTGCGACCTGTTCGACGTCCTGCTGGGTGATGGCTCGGCGCGTGCGGGCCCGTCGTGTTGAAGATTTTTCCTTGCTGGGTTTATCTTCGGTGGCGCTGCTGGCTTCGCTTTTCTTGTTCTTGCCCAGCGACTTGTAGAATGAGGCCGTCTCGGTCGCGCTGACGTAGTAGGTGCCGTCATCAAGTGCTTTGCGCTTTACCGAGAAGCGGAACTTGTTATTCTCGAAGCGGAATTCTTTCCAGTAGGTGGTGTTGGTCATCTGCCAGTTGTTGGCGGCCTTGATGTCGTCATAGCTTGACATGAGGCGGTCAATCATATCGCACACCTTCTTGGCGTTGAGGCCGTCTGGGCTGTTGAGGAAGTAGGTCACCTCGCCCTTGCTGCGCTGTTGCTCCATGTCGGCAGCACTGGGGGTATAGTAGTATTCAAAGTAGTTGCGTCCGACAAAAACGTCATTGATTACCTCATTGAGGTACCAATCCCATTCTTCCTGATGTTGAACAGGCTGTGAAAAGGCTACCAACGACAGTGTCGCTAGTAGGCTCAATATGATGCACTTCAATTTCATAGGCCCAAATTCAATTTGGTTGCAGGTCACAAATTTACACAATAAATCGGAATATCCTACAAAATTGTGCCTAAAATGTCAAAAAACCATTGAGAGTTGAGGGGAAAAGGGCCAAATATGGAACAATTATTTTGTGGATTGGGTAAAAAGATGTATCTTTGGGGAAAATTAGTGAATACATCAGAAACAATCAAGATACAACTATATGTCGAGGACCATCACATTCAACGAACTGAGGCGTATCAAGAATAGCCTGCCTGAAGGATCCATCCACACGATCGCCGACAAACTCAACCTGCCGGTTCAGTCGGTGAGAAACTACTTTGGCGGGTCAAATTATGATTTGGGGACCAACATGGGGTTCCATCTGGAACCTGGTCCCGATGGCGGTCTGGTCGTTCTTGACGACCCCCAGATTCTTGACATGGCGCTTGAAATCATCGAGGCAGCTGGCCGAGAATAGTTGGCAGCTGCCGGTTCAACCTCATATCTCATTTCTAACACCTGATTCCAAATGGACTCCAATAAGAACAACAACGACCCCAACCGACTGATCACTGTTGCTATCCACACGTTTGACCGTGCGGTAGAGCTCAAGAACACCCTTGAGGAAGAAGGCATCGAGGTGAAGCTGCACAACGTCAACCTTGACGAGAAGGTGCTTGGCTCTGGCGTGAGGGTGAGGATTCGCGAGCGTGACCTGCCTCAGGCCCTGCAGATTATCGAGTCGCCCGAGACGATGACGAGCGACAAGCGCTGTGTGTTGCTGCCGGTAGACTTCGGCAAATATTCGCTCAAGTCAGTGAAGCTGGGAATGGAGTATGCCCGTCGCAGTCGTGGCAAGGTGCTGTTGCTGCACAGCTACATCAATGAGCGCCACACGATGTCTCTGCCCTTCGGCAGCGATCGCTATGAGACCCCCGAGGATGAATTCAAGAGCATCAAGAAGAATGCACGTCAGCAGATGGACGAGTTCGAGAAGATGCTCAAGGACAAGATAGCAGCAGGCGAGCTGCCCAAGGTGACTATTGAGACCAAGGTGGCCGAAGGCATCCCCGAGGAGCAGATTTTGCACTATGCCCAGAAGTATGACGTATCGCTCATCGTGATGGGCACCAGTGGCACGAACCGCCGTCGTCAGAACCTGATCGGCAGCGTGGCTGGCGAGGTGATGGATGCCTGCAAGTTTCCCATCTTTACGGTGCCCATCGGCATGCCCGATATTGGGTTGACCGACATCATTCATGTGGCGTTTTTCTCCAACTTGATCCAGCAGGACATACTCTCGTTTGACCGCTTTGCTCGTCTGTTCAATATGCGTGGCGTGGAAGTGACGATTATTCCAGTGGTTGATAAGAAAGACCGCCATCTGGTGGACCAGTCGCTGCAGCAGTTGGTGCATTACTGCCGCGAGCATTACCCCGAGTGCACTTTCAAGACCAAGCGCATTGCTGCCAAGACCTTTATGGAGAGCTTTGCCCAGTATGCCAAGGACGAGAACATCCAGCTGATTGCTGTACCCAACAAGAAGTTGAGCATCTTCTCGCGCCTGTTCAACCCGAGCATAGCCCATCGCGTGCTGTTCCAGACCGACACGCCCATGCTCGTTGTCCCCGTATAACCCTCTCATGAGACAATTCCAGACCAAGCAGCATTATGCGATCCTTGACGGATTGCGTGGTGTCGCGGCATTGCTGGTGATTGTATATCATGTGTTTGAATGCTTTGACTGGACACCTGTTCCTCACGGCTACCTGGCGGTGGATTTCTTTTTCGTCCTGTCGGGTTTTGTCATCGGCTATGCCTATGACAGCCGCTGGAACGAGGGTCTCACGGTAGGGAATTTCTTCAAGCGTCGCCTCATCCGTCTGCACCCGATGGTCATCATCGGAGCCCTCATCGGCGCCGCATGCTTCCTCTTGCAGGGTAGTGTGCGATGGGATGGCACCCCCGTCTCGATAGGGTGGGTGATGGTTGCCATGCTGCTGGGCATGTTCATGCTACCGCTCTATCCTGGTGCGGCGGCTGATGTGCGCGGCAACGGGGAGCTCTTTCCGTTGAACGGACCCTCGTGGTCGTTATTCTTTGAGTACATCGGCAACATCCTCTATGCTCTGTTGCTGCGTCGTCTGTCTACCCGGTGGCTGGCAGGCGTGGCAGTGGTGTCGGGCAGCCTCTTGGCCTATATCGCTTTGAGTGACGGCTATCTGGGTGTGGGCTGGTCAATGGTTGACGGCGGCTTGTGGACAGGATTGATACGTATGCTGTTCCCCTACACGGTGGGTATGTTGATGGCACGCTGTTTCCGCCCGGTGAAAGGAGCGAGGGGAGTCTTCTGGCTGTGTGGCGTCATCATCTTTCTGGTGGGTTGCCTGCCCCTGGCGTTCGGTGAATTGTTGCCGTGGCAGAACGGCCTGTATGATGCCCTGTGTGTCATCCTCGTCTTCCCGTGCCTGGTGTGGCTGGGGGCGTCACAGCTGTCGGTCGGTGCCGTTACACATCGCGTGAGCAACTTCCTGGGCGAGTTGAGTTACCCGCTCTATGCCGTCCATTATCCGTTGATGTATCTCTTCTATGCCCACATCGGCTTTACGGGCGACCTTGTGTCCATCAGCAAGCTGAATGACGTGTGGCCCGTCGCGTTGATGCTGCCGGTGGGCTGCATTCTGCTCGCCTGGCTGTGTTGGCGATTCTATGACCGCCCCGTGAGGCGTTACTTCATGAAGGCCAGCAAGATGACCCAGCAGAGGGCGAGCAAGGCGAACAGCGACGACAGCATGTAGCACTGGCGGCGGATGTAACGTCGTTCGGGGCGCATGAAGCTGCCACGGGTGAACATATAGGCCGCCATGAAGATGAAGCAGTCGTCCACATAGGTCACGACCTTCTTGCTGTCAAAATCGCCGTGCCAGATGAAGTAACCGATCGCTGCCATCAGCAGCACGACACCAATCACGCGGCACACCTTCATGCCCGTGCTCACCGGCATCCTCTCTTGTTTCTCTCTCTTCTCCATATTGTGTAATGATTAGTCGTCATCGTTTAGACAGGTACAAAAATAGTGCTTTTTATCTAAATAATCCGTGAAAATCGGGAGTATAACACAGCATTTTCAGTATTTCGTGAGAATTCTTAATAGCTTCTCCTTATTTACTCCTTGAATAACGCAGCCACCCGGTCCTTCCTGTTAAACAACTCGCACTGCTCTCGTATCTCCATTTCTTTCAAACAACAGAATTATCTGATATTTCTGATGGCATCCGCGCTCGTTCATTTTTCTGTCGGCGAATTATGTAGACGATGGTACAATGGGCAATTGTCTACAAAATGGGATTGTACGGGCCAACGGCCCGTAATACCTTGACAGCACGGAGAGCCGCGGGTCGCGGACAGCCTCAAGTAGCTAAGGGGTATGGTGAGCCACGGGGCGCGGACAGCACAGACAAGATGGATGTCATGGGGTGGATTTATTGCTGGCCGGGGCCGTGACGAAGTCCCGGCACGGAGGACCGACACGGGGAACCTGCTGGGGGCGTGAGGGAGTCGTGGCATGGGGGAACTTGAGGGGGGCGGAAGTGTTAATGAATTGTTAACGCCGCGCTGGGTGACTGGGGCATGGCTCGTGCAGCTGTCGCTCGCCGCGCTTGACTTCTGGGAGATAGGTGCGGTCAACCTCGGCGAGGTTGGCCAGCTTTTCTTGGGAGAGTTTTTTGCTCTGCCTCAAGGCTTTAACTCGTGTTCCAAATCGTTGATTGATGTTCATAATGAGATGATTTTTTCTAGATTGCAAAGTTATTGCCTTGTAGACGATGGTACAACGGGCAATTGTCTACAAAATGGGATTGTACGGGCCAACGGCCCGTAATACCTTGACAGCACGGAGAGCCGCGGGGCACGAACAGCCACGGACAGCTACAGGGCGCGGACAGCACAGACAAGATGGATGTCATGGGGTGGATTTATTGCTGGCTGGGGCCGTGACGAAGTCCCGGCACGGAGGACCGGCACAGGGGACCTGCTGGGGGCGTGAGGGAGTCGTGGCACGGAGGGACTTGAGGGTGGGTCGGAAGTGTTAAAGAATTGTTAACGACTCGCTGGGCATGGCTCGTGCAGCTGTCGCTGCCCTCGGGGGATTTCGTTGCGGTGCTGCTACTGCTGTCGCTGCCCTCGGGGGATTTCGTTGCGGTGCTGCTACTGCTGTCGCTGCCCTCGGGGGATTTCTTTGCGGTGCTTTTACTGCTGTCGCTGCTCTCGGGGGATTTCGTTGCGGTGCTGCTACTGCTGTCGCTGCTCTCGGGGGATTTCATTGCTGTGCTGCTGTTGATGTCCTCGGGGGGCGCTTCATTGCTGATATTAGACGTGGGGATGTCTTGTGGGATGTCGCTGGGGGCGCGTTCAAACTCGTGGGGGAGGTTGTCCTCGCCGATGGTGAATTGGAATTGGGTGCGGTCGGGGTTACGGCTCATGTCGTAACTCTTGGCGAGACGGACAGTGGAGATTTCTCGCTGGGTAGAAAGTGAGAAGACGTCGGATGCGTCAATAAAAAGGTACTTGCCGAGGTTTCCTGTTGTGCTGGCTTTCTTGCCGAGGTGATTGTAGCCGACGAAGAGGAAGGCGGTCTCGGTGTGGTTGGTGACATCGCGAACGATGTTGCAGAACTGCGTAGCGATGTACACACCACAGAAGGGCATGAAATGGTCGATGTCATCGATAACGACAAGTTCGGGTTTGTACTGCCTGATGAGTGCTTCGATCTTGCGGTTGATGAGGTAAAAGTTCTCTCGCTGGCTGCCGAGGATGTCGAGGCAGACGAAATGGAGAGATTCCTTTGCAGGGGCGTGGGCAACGAGTTCATGGTAGATGCGGGTGCTGATGTAAGGATTGTGTAGGGTGTCAATCCAGAGTACCTTGCAGCCTGGAGTTACGGGCTGGCAGCCCGTAATACCTTGACAGCCCTGTCGCGACGTGGGGGTGCTTGAGGGGGTGGCGGGTTTTGGGTTCTCTGTCGTGCCGGAGAGGACTTGGATAGCGAGAAACTTGGCGAAATGATGGGCACGACAGGTGTCCTTGCCAGTGAGGTAGGTGGAATGGTGCTGGCGCAGGATGGGCTGGCCGTTGAGGGTGACAAGTGAGGTGATCCTGGAGAAGGGACTGAGTTCGGTCTCGTGGGTGAATTGGCAGCTCTGCCAGGAGTCATCCTCGCCCTGGACGTTGGGATGACGATAATAGTTGATTTCCATGATAGTGTAGATTTAATAATGTTATTAGTTTTTTGGGGGCAAAGATAAGGGCTCCCAGTGCCAAATTTAGGCACTAGGAGCAGCAAAAAACTTAAAAATAGCCCTATTTTGGATGGAGTGGATCTATTGCTGGCTGGGGCCGTGACGAAGTCCCGGCACGGTGGACCTGCTGGGGGTTGAGGGGGGCGTGGCATGGGGTCACTTCATAGATAAGAGGGGGAGCTTCTAAATCGCTCATTTATATTAGATATCTTCATCGGACTAACGCCGTCTTACTGCTTGGGCTGGTCGATGCCGCGCATCGAGAGGGCGATGCGGCCGCGGTCGTGGTCGATGCCGGTGACGCGGACGCGCACGTGCTGGTTGACGTGGACTTGGCGGGCGGCGGGGAGGCCCTTCTGGGGCATCTGGGAGACGTGGACAAGGCCATCCTTGTGGATGCCCAGGTCGACGAAGGCGCCGAACTGGGTGACGTTGGTGACGATGCCGTTGAGTTCCATGCCCTCGCGCAGGTCCTTGATGTCGTTGACGCTGTCGTCAAATTCCCACACCCGAACAGCTGAGCGCGGGTCGCGTCCAGGTTTCTCCAGTTCGCTCATGATGTCGCGCAGGGTGGGTTCGCCCACGTCCTGGGAGAGGTAACGCTGCGGGTCGATCTTGTCGCGTTGTGCCTTGTCCCGGATGAGGTCGGCAATGCTGCAGCCGCAGTCCTTCGCCATGCGCTGCACCAGGGCGTAACGCTCGGGGTGTACGGCACTGTTGTCCAGCGGATTGTCGCTCTCTGGCACGCGCAGGAAGCCGGCAGCCTGCTCAAAGGTCTTGGGTCCCAGCTTGGGCACCTTGAGTAACTGCTGGCGCGAGGTGAAGTGGCCGTTGGCAGCACGATAGTCCACGATGTTCTGGGCTAGGGTAGGTCCCAAGCCGGCGATGTAGGTGAGCAACTCCTTGGAAGCGGTATTCACGTTCACGCCCACGCTGTTCACACAGCTTTGTACCGTGAAGTCGAGCGCCTCCTTGAGCCTCGTCTGATCGACGTCGTGCTGGTACTGGCCCACACCGATGGACTTGGGGTCAATCTTGACCAATTCTGCCAAGGGGTCGAGCAGACGGCGACCGATGGAGACCGCGCCACGCACGGTCACATCCTTGTCGGGGAACTCGTCGCGGGCAATCTTGCTGGCGCTGTAGATAGAGGCGCCGTTCTCGCTCACGACGAACACATCGATGGGCCTGCGGTAGCGGATGCGTTTCAAGAAACGCTCAGTCTCGCGGCTTGCCGTGCCGTTGCCCAGGGCAATGGCGTCAATCTTGTAGGCCTCGGTGAGCGAGTGTATCTTCTTGGTGGCTCCCTCGATGTCGTTGTGAGGGGCGGTGGGGTAGATGACATCGTTGTGCAGCAGGTTGCCCTGCTCGTCCAGGCAGACGACCTTGCAGCCCGTGCGGAATCCCGGGTCAACCGCCAGCACGCGTTTGCGGCCCAGGGGCGGTGCGAACAGCAGCTGGCGCACATTTTGGGCAAAGGTCTCGATGGCTTCATCGTCGGCCTTCTCCTTGGCTGCCGTGGCAAACTCTGTCTCTATCGATGGCTTGACGAGGCGCTTGAAACTGTCCTCGGCTGCCTCCTCGACGAGTTGTGATGCCTCACCGTTGCCCTTGTCGACGATGCGCGCGATGTTGTCGAGCGTGCGGTCATCGTTGATCTCGATGCCCACCTTGAGGAAACCTTCCTTCTCACCGCGGCGGATGGCGAGCAACTGGTGGGACGAGACGCGCTTCAACGGCATGGAGTACTCGTAGTAGTTCTCGTAGTTGCGGCCCTCAATCTCCTTGCCCTTGACAAAGTGGGATACCAGCCTGGCGTCGTACTTGAAGCCGCGGCGGACGGCATTGCGCACCGCCTCGTTCTCGCTGACCCACTCGGCGATAATGTCCTGTGCGCCCGCGATGGCGGCATCGGTGTAGGGCACCTTGTCGCCGTCAACAAACTGTCGTGCCCGCTCCTCGATGTTGCCGCCACGCTGTGACATGATGATCTTGGCGAGCGGCTCCAGTCCCAGTTGGCGGGCAGCCTCGGCGCGCGTCTTGCGTTTGGGCTTGTAGGGCAGGTAGATGTCCTCGAGCGTGTTGGCGTCCCAGCAGTTGTTGATGCGGTCGGCCAGCTCGGGTGTGAGTTTGTCCAGCGCCTCGATGGTCTTGAGGATGGTGGCGCGGCGCTTTTCCAGTTCGCGGTAGTAGCGCAAGCGCTGGTCGATGGACTGAATGGAGAAGTCGTCGAGGTTGCCCGTCACCTCCTTGCGATAACGGCTGATGAACGGGATGGTTGCTCCATCGTCAAGCAGGTTGACGGTTCCTGCCACCTGGTTGATGGGGATATTGAGTTCTTGGGAGATGAGGGTTGAGAGTTTGTCTGCCATAGCTGGGAATAACTGGGAGTAATGGGAAAAACTGGGAAAACTGGGAGAGGGTGATTATTTCTTTTTCTTGAGGGTGATGACGGTGATCTCGGGTGTGGCGCCGATGCGCATGGGCGGTCCCACCATACCGGTGCCGATGTTGACATACAGCCACTGGTTGCCCTCGCGGTAGGCTCCGCCCCATTCGGGATAACGGAAAGAAGCCGGGGACCAGCGCCAGTTGCCCAGGGTGAGCATCATCTGGAAGGCATGGGTGTGGCCTGCAAGCATCAGGTCCACATTGCTGTTGGGCAGGGTGTTGGCGCGCCAGGCGTAAGGATTGTGCTGCAACTCGATTTTGAAGTTGCCGTCGCGGGGGGCGCTGTAGGCACTGGTGATGTTGCCGCGCTTGTCGCCGATGTGGTCGCCATAGTTCTCGGTGCCGATGAGGACGATGTGGTCCTCGCCGCGCTTGATGACCGTGTGGCTGTTGTTGAGCAGTTTCCATCCAGCAGCGGTCTGCAGGTCGCACAGGGCTTTGCGGTCAGCGTGCTTGGCGTTCTCGTCTTTCCAGTGCACATAGTCGTCATAGTCGTGGTTACCCAGGACCGAAAAGACACCATCGGGCGCATGCAGGCTCGCCAACAGGTCACGGTAGGGTAGTGCCTCGGCGGTCTCACGGCTCACTAGGTCGCCCGTGAAGCAGATCATGTCGGGGTGCAGGTCGTTGATGGCTTGGATTTGCCGCTCGACAATCGCTGTGCGGCCGTTGTAGGTGCCCAGGTGGGCGTCGCTCCACTGGACGATGCGGTAGCCGTCGAAGGCGTCGGGCAGGTTGTCAAACGCCAATTCGACCTCCTTGACCTCGATTTTGCCTGGCGTGACGATGGATCCCCACCACATGATGCCGAACACCAATGCCGCGACGATGAAGGCGCATGCGGTCATCCACCGTTGCCTGATGAGCCGTCCGATGCCATACACCAGCGTGCCCAGCGCCTTGGGGGCAAGCAGAGCGAAGAAGGTGTAGAGCATATACTGGCCGGTGACAAAAGTGCTGTTAGGCGTATCAGCCTCGCCGAGCGGCATCACGGTAACGGCGGTGACGAGTGCCGCCGTGAGCACTGCCAACGCAGCATTAAACCACGCTAACCACCGATGGCCGCTGCGGCGCAATCGTCGGCAGATAAAAACGTCCATGGCGATGCAGAGCACCGCCACGACGATTAATCCTAACCAGTGAATCTTCATCTTAGGTGTTAGGTTTTAGACGTTAGACTTTAGACCTTAGACGTTAGGGACCTTAGGGTCTTTAGGGTCTTTAAAGTCTTTAGGGTCCTTTGGACTTCTTGACTACTTCGTTGCCTCGAGGTAGTTGCTCAACGGGTTGCTGTACATCTGCAACATCTTGTTGTACATGTAGAAGCGGTCGGCCTCGCTCAGCTTCATGCCCTCGGTCTTGTCGATCTGGCTTGAGAGGTACTGCTCAAATGCCTCGCGCTCCTCCTGGGTGTACTTGTCGGCAAAGTGCTTGTCGTCGTACAGGATGTCGTGGGCGATGTAGTTGTTCTTGAAGATCTTGTAGTTCTGGTGGATGTGGCGGTCGATGATGGCGCACACGCGGTCCACCTCCAGGAATTTGTCCAATCCCTCGGGAATCCTGTCCAGCTCCTCGTTGATGCAGGGCGTGAAGGCATAGTGCACCTCTCCCTTGTGGCCGATGATGCCGGTCTTCATGCTGATGAGGTCGTCCTCGGGTGCCTTGCGCCAGTTGGGGTTCTTGCTCTTGCACAGGAATTCCTTGGCCTTGAGGTAGTCGTTGGGGTCATACTCGTAGCTGATGGAGATGGGAGCGATGTTCAGTTCCTTGAGGCTCTCGATGAAGGACTTGTCGCGATTGCCATAGGCGAGCATCTTGATCAGGCTCTCCTGAGTGCGGTCGTTGCTGTCCTTGCAACGGCCCTCGCGCTGTGCAATCCACAGCGAGGCGTGCTTCTGCTCGACGGCAAAGTGCATATAGCCCGAGAGCTGCACGGCGGCGGTCAGCGTCTGGATGCGGCCCAGGTTGCGCTTCACGATGAAGCTCTTGTTCATGCGCACCAGCTTGGTGATCCAGTCATAGATGAGCAGGTTGTTGCCGATAGCGATTTCGCAAGCATCGCGGCCGCCCTTGATGAGCAGGTAGCTCAGCTGTGCTGAGTCGAGGACGATGTCGCGGTGATTGGTGACAAAGGTGTAAGGCATCTCTTTCTCCAGGTTCTCGGTGCCGCTGGTGGTAAGGGTGGTTGCAGTCTTTGCCATGAGCCCCTCGATGAAGGGTTTCATCACCTTGACCTGGAACTCGTGCTTGGAGTTAATGCCCAGCAGCACATGCTTGAGCTCCGAGTATTTGTAGTTGGGCAATGCCATGGCTACGATCTTCTGGAAACCGGGCTCCTGAACCAGGATGGTCATGGCGGTCTGGAAGTCCTTGTCAGGAATCGGGCAGATGTCCTGATACTCAACTGGAATGGGAATGTTCTCGTTCTCTATCATAGTGGTTAAGTATTGTGGAGGAGCAACACGACCCCTCTCAGTTTTTGGTTCAATAGTTCTTAACCCACAAAATTAGTGCTAAAAGCGCAAAATGCCAAATTTTGATTTGATTTTGTTGAGACACAGACAATTTTAATCCATCAGCTACGAATTGCTGCCACGCCAAGGGGGCCCTCGCGTTCAACAACTGAACAGTCTGAGGCTTCGGAATGGCGGATGTTCCCAATGTCCTCGAGAGGTCAGTTGTCATTGTAACGTGCCTCACGGTTGATTTGTCCAAATCTAGAAGAAAATGAAGGGTTTGGCGATAAATAATCGCTGTTTTTGTGTAACTTTTTGTGCTTCTTGGCGTCTAAATAGTAAATTATTAACCAACTAAATAGGGGGCATTATGAAGTACGAAGAATTAGATAAGCTGAGCAGAGGTGAGCAGTTTGATAAGATCAAGGCTCTGTGTCGGTTCCAAGCCATCATTGGACTGTGCATCGCTGTGGTGATCTTGATCGCTACCATAGCTCTCGTGAAAAGATGGGGAGGTCTAGAAGAACTGAGGACTGTTCTCATCTGCCTGTTTGCAGTCGGCTGCATTGCATCGGGCTGGATGGTTGTGAACAACCTGTGGTTTCTCTACAAGCAGCGCAGCCTCGATATGCCAGATCAGCTGCTGCACTGGTATGAAAAGAGGTTTAAGAATGACCGCAAGGCTGTTTACCTCGTCGGGTTGGGTATTTTTATTGGCTCTCCGTCGTTATGGTATAATATCTTCAATCTGGATGACCGGATTTGGATATTGACGGAATTGGCGTTTGTGGCTGTAGTGATTGGATTGATGATATACTCCTACTGTCATGGCGATATTTTGGGGAAGTTTAAGACTCGCCGCGATGAGGAAATCTTTGATCGACTGGACGATCTTGCCAAGAAGATATAGCATTCTCAAATATCAATGCTGTCATGGTGGCTTCGCATGAAGGGGCTTGCTATGTCAGGCGGGCAGGTCGAATGGCGGTGTGCCATCATTCGCCTCAAGATTATTGATCGGCCTAACGGCCGAGAAATACATCATCAAGTAAGAATGAATGACACCCATTTGATGCCAAATGGGAGAAATGCTTGATAAACGCATGATAAAGTGAACCCAAAAAGTTGGACAAAAAACTTTTTGGGTTCACTTTATCACGACGCACCCTCTCTGTTGTGTCGTCATGAATAATGACGTGTTGAGGTTACTTGAGCATCTCCTGGACGGCTCGCTCGAGCTGGCTGTCATGGCCCGTGAGGTAGTCCTCGGGGGTATTATAGACCTCGATGTCGGGCAGGAGTGGTGTGTTCTCGCAATAGTTGCCTCGCATATCGCGGCAGCCCACCTGAGGAATGCCGAAGATGAGCGAGCGGTCAATCAGCGTCTCCCACCACACGGCGGTCATCGTACCCGGCACAGGAGTGCCGATGAGTTTACCGATGCCCAATTCCTTGTAGACAAAGGGGAAACCGTGCCCGTTGCTGTAGTCGTCCTCGCACATGAGTACGCATGAGGGTTTGGTCCACTTGTTGAACGGGTCGGCACCGACTACCTTGCCGTGAGGCACAAAGTCCTGATAGTGCTTGCCGCTGAGCAGGGTACACAAGTCATCGTGCAGCCAGCCGCCGCCGTTGTGGCGCTCATCAACGATGACTGCCTTGCGGTTGCGGTTCTTGTCGCTGAGCAACTCGCGATAGACGGTGCGGAAACTCTCGCTATCCATGGACTTGACATGGACATAGGCTATCTGGCCGCCTGAGAGGCTGTCCACCAGGGCACGGTTACGGTCTACCCAGCGCTTGTAGAGCAGTTCGGTCTGCTCGCCCTTGCTGATGGCCTTGACCGTGACGTCGAAGCGCTTTTTGGTCGTCGGGTTGAATACGGTCACTCGGATGGGTTTGCCTGCCTTGCCGTCAAGCATCCAGTTGTAGTCCTCATGGGCAAGGATGTCGTGGCCGTCAATTTTCTCGATGATGCATCCGGTGGTGACACCGGTCTTCTTCACGTCAAAGGGACCGCGCTTGATTACCTCCTCGATGCGCAGGCCGTCACCCTGGTAGGTGTCGTCCAGGAAGAGGCCGAGGGCCGCCGTCTTGAGGCTTGGACCTTCGGGGTTATAGCGGGCTCCGGTGTGGGATCCATTCAGTTCACCGAGCATCTCGCTCAACATGTCGCGGAAGTCGTAATTGTTGTTGATGTAGGGCAAGAAACGCTTGTAGTTCTCGCGATAGCCTTCCCAGTCCACACCGTGGATATCCTCGACGTAGAATTTGTCCTTGACCTGTTGCCAGATGTGGTTGAAGATATATTCACGTTCCTGATAGGGCTTGTAGTTGAAGTTGGCCTCGAAGCTGACAGGCTCGGGCTTGCCCTTGGCCAAGTCAATCTTCTTGATGCTATTGCCTGTGCAGACAAAGAGGTTCTTGCCGTCCTTGTCCATCTCCATGGAACCACCGCCCACGCCCTTGAGCACGATTTCGGTCTTGTTCTCACGCAGGTCATGTTTCCACAGGTCCATATCGCCCTCGAAGGCAGCCTGATAATAGAGCGTGTCACCACCGCGGGACAGGACATAGTCGCCCAGACGGGAAGAGTTTACCGTCAAGCGTGCAATGCGGTCACGGCAGTTGTCCAGGTCAAACTGCAATGCAGGAACGGCAGGCTTGTCCTCGCCGGCGCCTTTTTTCTTCTTGTTGTCTTTCTTCTTATCGTTCTTGTCGCTCTTCTCTTTCTCGGCTTCTTTCTTCTTTTCCTTCTCGGCCTCCTCGCTCATCACTTTCTCCTCCTTGGTCATCCTGAAGTGTTCATAGGCATCCAGGTCAAAGAACATGATGTAGACGTCATCCTCGGTGCCCCAACTGCCGTGACTGCGGAAGCCGGCGCGATCGCTGGTGAAAATCATTGCTTTGCCGCCGAGCACCCACTTGGCGTTGCCCTCGTTGTATCCGCTCTCGGTCAAGTTGTGGATTTCGCCGTTACCGCTGGCGTTGACCAATGCGACGTCCTGGCTATTCCAACCGCCAGTGCCGATGTAGGATGAGAGCAGCCAACGGCTGTCGGGACTCCACTCGTACCACACATCGCCGTCGCTGTAGGAGTAGATGTACTTGCCATCCATGAGGGTGCGGATGGCCTTGCTCTTCACGTCCACGGCGCGCAATGTGGCACGATCCTCAAGGTAAGCGACACTCTTGCCGTCAGGGCTGTATTGCGGCTGGATGGACGTGCGGCCCGTGTTAGTGAGCTGTTCCTCCACAAGGTCGGTGGCATAGGTAAACAGTTTCTCGTCCTTGTTCTTGATGGACGTCTGGTAGATTTGCCACATACCGCCTCGCTCGCTGTCATAGACGATGCTGCGTCCGTCGGGCGAGAAGTCGATGGTGCGCTCCTGCTCGGGGGTGTCGGTAACTCGCTTGGTCGTGTTATATTCCACCGAGGTGACATAGACGTCGCCGTGCATCACAAAGGCAACTTCCTTGCCGCTGGGCGAGACAGTGATGGCTGTTGCGCCGTCCTTCTTGATCTGGCGGATCAGTTCTTTCTCGCTGCGGTCAGCCAAGATGGTAATGTCTACCTTGTGCGGTTCAGCGCCTTCGCGCAGGGTGTAGATTTCGCCGTTGTAGCTGTAGCACAGGACGCCGTTGCCGGCGACCGAGAGAAAGCGCACTGGGTGGTTCTGGTGATGGGTGAGTTGCTTGGCTTGTCCACCAATCGTGTTCTTGTAGACGTTGAACGTGCCGTCCTGCTCGCTCAGGTAATAATAGGTGTTGCCATCGGCACTCCATCGGGGCGTGCGGTCCTCGCCATTGAAGGATGTCAATTTTGTGAATTTGCCATCACGCTTCAACCAGACGTCGCGCGTGATGGAACTGGTGTGATGTTTGCGGAAGGGGTCCTCATAGCCCTTGATATCGTGATAGAGGATGTCACCGCGGGCGTTGATGCTCAGATCCTGCATCGGCAACTCCGAGAACAGGCGGGGACGGCCGCCATCGGTGCTTACCTGATATACCTGCGGGAACGAACGGCTCACAAAGAGGATGGACCGTGCCGTGGGCATGTTGGTAGCCTCAAAGAGGACCGTCTTGTTATCGAGGAAGCAGAGAGGTGTTTCGTTGCCGCTGTCGGTGGTCAAGCGGGTGGGCGCGCCTCCGTCCTTGTTGATGACAAACACGTCGAGGCTGCCCTCGCGTGCCGAGGCAAAGGCTATGCTCTTGCCGTCCAAGCTCCAGACAGGATAGGCGTCATAGGCAGCATTGGATGTCAGTTGGTGGGCATTGCCGCCCTGAACTGGCACGGTAAACAAGTCACCCTTGTAAGAAAACGCAATGGTCTGTCCATCAGGTGAAATGGCGCAATAGCGCATCCACAACGGATTGGTTTGTGCTGTGACGGCGATAGTCATCAGCAACGCGGCCACGAGGACCAGTCTTCTCTTGATATTCATATTTGAAAATGGATAAGGTTTAGTATTTTGGGCAAAGATAATAGGTTTTCTTGATATCTATGCGATTCGTATCGAGAAATCAATATTCAAGGCATTCCCAACGTGCAAAGTACTTGTCTCATCAGTAGTGCATGGTGTTTTCCATAAAAGGCGGTGTCATAATTCGCGCCTAGAACTATGATCGGCCTTGCGGCCGAGAAATCAAACAAAAATTTTTATAAGAATTAAACACGACGACAATAATATTAAATTTTAGTAATAATATTGTTTTATTTGGCTTCGCCGAGTTCCTATGTTTGCACCCGCAAATATAGGAACTCTTAGTTTTGTCGTCAAAAAAGGCGCATGTCGATAGAGTTTCATATATTTG
>Ga0247609_10001352_pt1 | contig 29566 bp, 50 predicted proteins | sample 172DNAGHGlowgp2_FD_193487 | JGI IMG/M metagenome (GOLD analysis project Ga0247609, IMG submission 193487) | Sheep rumen microbial communities from Palmerston North, Manawatu-Wanganui, New Zealand - 1728 DNA GHGlow gp2 | ecosystem: Host-associated > Mammals > Digestive system > Stomach > Rumen ... | reverse complement strand
CTAGTGCTATCTTGTCGTCTGTTACGTTTGATTCATTCAAATAAATTTTATGATGTACTATTCCTGTTCTTCTCTTTCCTTTCGGGATGTAAGGACTTAGTCCGTCTACGTATACTGGTTTGTAGCACCTGTTGCAAAGTAGATTTTGTTTAATCCAGATGTTCTTTCTTACTTCTTTCCATGCTTTGCTTTGGTAGAAGTCTTTCCTGATCCCGTTACTCATTTGTCTTTTCTACTTTATCTGTTGGCTTCTTTTTGTTTTCTTTCTTTGGCTCTTCTCTAACCACTACGCATAGATGTTGGCTTGTTAGTAATGCGCACTCTTCTTTTGTTGCGTTCCACTCATCTCCTACTTTTCTTGATTTCTTTTTGTTAGAGAATGCTTTAATGCATCGTACTTTCATTTGCTTTCCTCCTCTGCTTCTGTTTTTCTGGGGCTTTCTTTCTACCCGAATAATCTGTCGATGTCGCTTTGTGTAGCTTGCTGTGTTCCGTCGCTGTCGTCTATGCTGCTGATTAAGATGTTCATTAAACTTACGAATGTCATCTCTTTCATTTCCTCGTTTGTTATTCCTAGTCGTTTTGCTAGCGCCATGACTTCGTATTCGTCAGCTTCTCCTGAATTACTTTTCTTGGATATCTGTTTGTATTCCCCTTGATATGGGCGATGTCGCAAGTGTTATCACATCCATTATCCATTGTTGATCTTCAAAGATTCCGTCTGCGTCTTTTAGAAACTTCTCGTAGTTTTCTACTTGGCTTGGATCTGCCTCTTCTATCATTGTGTATGCTATTCGTAGTAAGATCTCGATCATGTCATCCATTTCGCCTAGGACTTCTGCTTCTTTGATATTTGCTAGTTTTGTTATTGATTGGATGTCCTGAAGTAGCTTTCTGCCTGTGTCGTTCTTGTATTTGAATTGTGTCCATGCGCTGGATTTCATGGAATACTCTTTTCCTCCAATGGTTACGATTTTCTTCATTTTTATTTCCTCCTCTGATTTTTCTTTTGTGTCTTGAATAACCCCATAGCTCGTAATAAGCCGAAATAAAAGACACCCATTCCCACCTGTCGGCTGTCCTTCCCATTTTTATCTTTTGTTGCTGCTCTTTGTAAGCACCATAGGAAAGAAAGAATAAAAAGTTTTGGGGTGTTAATTATGTTTTTTTATTGAAAAGTAAAAAAGAATAATTGCTGCTTCTGGTTATTATTGCTGCTTTGGTTATCGTTCGTCTTTCTTCCCTATGCTACCTATAAAGGTAGCACCGATGATTTATGCTTAAAAGGAATAGTAAAATCCTTTTAGTGCTTTTATAAGCACCATTAGAATAGATATAGATGTTTACATTTGTGGATATATCTACTCTAATGCTACCTATAAGGTAGCACTCAAAGGTGATCTAAAAAAAATGATAGGATGCAATCGGTGCCTTATGGGCACCAACAGAAAGGAGTTTGTGATTAGTCCTGTCTGTTGCTGCCTATAAAACTCCGGATCTTTTTTTCTAGTTCCTTTGGTTATAAGCAATAAAAAAAGCAACGTTCCGGTTGCTTCTTTTTTCTTATAATACCACTATATCACTTCTGAATGGGAATTGTGGGAATTCTTGATGTAAGCTCTTAGTTTCTTGCTGCAGGTTGTCCTGTCGTAGTTCATTAAATCTCCAATCTTGTACCACCCGTAAAGATCTAGAAATCGATATCTCATTATTTGTCTTATCTCGCTGTCTTCTACTTTTTCTATGTAGCTTTCGATTTTGATGTACTCTTCTAGGGCTGTCAATCTGGCATTGATTAATCTTTCCACCAGTTCTGCTCTTCTTTGTTGTATGGATGTGTGAACGCTACTTGATCCTGTTTCGGATTCTATGTTCATGGCTTTTAGTCCGGATCCGAATTCCTCCAGCCTTTCCTCTAGATTTTTAACTTCTCTTTTCAGCCAGTAGTATTTGCTTAGTTCTTTTTCGGTCATCTTTCCTCCTCTGCTTCATCCTATTTCCCCTTAAAGATATTTATTATTGTCCTGATTAATGATTCAGTTGTTAAGATTGCGATTGTTGCCGTGATTGCTATTCCACTGTAGACTAGTAATGTCTTGATTATTTCCATGTTACCTCCTCAATTAAAATTACCAGTAGTATGATTGATATTAAAATTATTATTTTTGTGATTGCCATTTCGTTCTCCTATTTTAGATTTGTTACTTTTAGTTTGTATGTTTTGTCTGGATGTTTTTCTATTATTCCTAGCTGGATTAGTTTCTTCAGGTGGTATCTTGTTGCTTCTTTGGAATAATTTATTATGTTTGCTATGTTTCTGATTTCTGGATCTTCTTTTGTTCTTTCGTTGTAAAGTTTTATTGCCTTACAAACTTTGTAGTCGATTTCCTCCATTTTTTAATTCCTTACGATATTTTCTTTTTATCCTTTTCCTTTCTTTATAAATTTCGGCTGCTAGGCACCTCTTGCATACCCTCTTGAATTTATCTGATGTAAACTCTTCAGATGTTTCTCTTTTGCAGCAGCTGCATTTCATTTGTTGCTAGTCCACTCCCTATTTAGCTGGCTTTCTATGATTCTGATTTGTAACTTTGTTGAATTGATCGCCTCTTGATTGGCTTGATAGATTGCTTCTTTTACATCCCTTTGAAATCTTTTCGCTGCTACTTCTGGTACGCCGTATACCACTTGCTGGATTAAAGTCACAGGCATTCCTTTCTCGGCTCTTAATTTTAGGGCTTCCTGTCTTAGTGTAATCTTGTAATCTCTTTCGGCTTCTGCATATTCTGTTCCGGTTTCTCGTAGCTTCTTGATTGAAATGTTTAACTCTTTTATTTTTTTCTGCATTTCGTTATAAAGATCAATCATTTTTTACGTACCTCCCTTTCAGGATGTCGATTGATATTCTGCATGCTCTTTCTGCTTCTATTGTATTGTCGTTCAGGATGTCGATTGCGTCTTTGATTCTTTTTTTAAGAATTGTCTTGTCCTCTTCTAGTAATCTGTTTTTGTCTACTAAGTCGATATTGGCTTGATATAGCCTTTCGTTTATTTTTTCCATGGTTTCCTCCGGATCTTCTTTTGTTTTAGTTCTGTTTATTCTGTGGCTGATTTTTGAATCGTAGTTCGTGCATTTCCTGCACTTGGTTCTGAAGCTGCTGTGTGTTTTATCTTTCCACGCCCAGAATTCTGGCGTTAGTGGTTTTGTTTCGTTGCAGCTGTAGCACTTTCTTTTCTCCTCTGTCATGCGACCCTCCTAAAATGGAAGGTCGTCATCTTGGATTTCGATTTGTTCGAAGTTTGCTTCTGTTCTGATACTTTCCCCCATTTGTTTGAATGGATCCGGTTCTTCTGGTTTTGCTTCTGCTAGTTTTTCGAATTCATTTATAAAAACGAACGGGAATGTCTTTTTTTCGTTTCTGTTGAAACTTAGCCAGCTATCCTTTACTTTGATTTTGGTTTTGTTTTCTAGTTCTACTCCCTTTCTGAATCTGGCTTGAATGTATCCGTTGTCGTATCCTCCGTCTTGATTTTTCTTTGATAGCCCGATGTTGTAAATCTTTTTGTTATCGAAAGTACTGACGAATACCATTGTTATGTATTCTGATTCGAATTTCATTTTTTCTCCCCCTCTACTGCTGATTTAAGTTCTGCCATTGCTTCATCCAGTCTTTTCATTAGCTCGTCTAGAAGTTCTTCTCCCTCTTTGAATGCTAGTTCGTATGCTGTGTCTAGTATGCTTTTTGGAACTCCGTTTTTGTGTAGGCTTCCTGTTAGCATTGTAAATAATGATACTAAATCTACGGCGTTTCCGTTTACGTATGCTCCTGCTTCTGACATGAAGATTATTGCTTCCCCTTTGCTTTCTTTATCAATTAATTTTTTTATTTTATCCATGCTATTTTTATTCATTATTTTTTTCCTCCTCTTTTTTATGGATTGTAACTTTAATCTCTTTTTTATCTCCGTTGCATTCGAAGTCTGTATGTGTGTACGTGTCGATTTCCTCCAGCGTGAAGTCTTGATATTTAAAATAAATTACCATTGACTTCCCTCCTCTATGATTGTCTTTAGGTGGGCTGTTAGGATTCCTGTTGCTATTCCCTCTGGTGTTTTGTTATTTAGTTCTGCTATAAATTTTAAAGTTTCGACTATTCTTTGATCTGTTATTTGAATGCTGGATTTGTTTCTTTCTGCCATTAGATCCCTGTTGATGTCGTCGAAGTTGTATTGTTTGATTTTTTCTTTCTGGTTCTTTCCTCTGATTCTTGGCTTGAATTGTAGATTGTCTTTTCCTTTCTCATCTACTAAGTCTTTGATTGTTTTGTAAAAGTCTTTGTATGATGTTCGTCTGCTTATTCTTTTGTATCTCTTCCTGATGTTGTAAGCGTCTTGTCCGTTTCTTACTTTCCAGACGTCTAGCTTTCTTTTGCCGTCTACTTCTAGTGTCATTACGAACGGCTTGTCGTATTCCTGTATGTTCTTGTAATCGATATTTATTCTTTTAGTTCCGTCTATGAACTCTTTCATGATTGCGTCTTTTTCTATCATTTTTTCTACCTCTTTCTTTCTCTTATTTGGCTTCTTTTAAATTCTCAGGAAGCTTTTTTTCTAGTACTGCGATTGCTTCTTTTAGTTGATTGATTGTCATTTCGTTATTTGATTTTACTTTGTAATGTTCTTTTAACGCTTCGTAGTCGCAGTCTGTTTCTGTTACTAAATTATTCAATCGAACCATTAGTTCCTGCCTTACTTTGGATTCGGCTTCTGTTGGGATTTTTGTTCCGGTTAGGATTTCATAGCACTTGATGTCGTATTCCTTTGCTTTGTTGTTTAGGTACCATGCTACGTATTGGCTGTCTATCTCGATTACGTCTTGCATTGTCATCCCTTTGTACTTTCCAAATGTAAACGCCCAGCTTTTTGCTGCTTCTGGATCTGGATCCCTGTTTGTTAGTCCTGCTGCGTCGTCGTCTTCTGTTGCAAGTCCTAGCGCCATTAGCAAGCTGTATCTTCTGCAGTATGTTATGCTGCTGCCGTATTCCTGAACTGGATTTTTGATTCCCTGAAGAACGGCGTCTACTACTTGGCAGCCTCTGTGTCTTGTTATTTCCCCGTTCTGGATTAAAAACGTTATTATGTAATCTTTGCCGTTTATTTCGCATGTTTCTGTTTCTTGGTAGTATCTGATGTCGTTTGCTTCGCAGTATTTATTGATGTCTGCTAGTTCTGTGTATTTGTAGCCGTAGCCCTCTGTTCTTTTTTTGATTGTACTCTTCATTCTTGATCTCCCTTATCTAATATTTTTAAATGGTCTATTAATTCGTTTAATCTTTGGTGGTCTTCTTCACTTCCTGTTGCATACCAGTTCATATTCCAATCATTTATGTATTCTCTTACTTCTTTAATGATATTATTTAGTCTTTCTATTTCTTTGTCTTGTTCTTGTACTCTTTCCCAGTAGTCATTATATTTTATTTTATCTTCTATCACTCTTTATCACTTCCTTTTAGTTCTTCAATAATCATTTTACAAATATCTATTGCCCATTCATTTTCTACTTGTTCTCCAACAATTATTAAATCTTCTAATCTTCTTATGAGTTGTTCTTCTTTGGTATTTAGTCTTTCTATTTCTTCTAATAATTCCCATGTTTTAGGAACCCTGCCATACATATTTAAGGCTTTTATTATTGCTTGGTTTTCTTCTTTCATTTTTTAGCCCTCCTATAACTCCGAAATTATTCCGTTGATTAATTCTGCTATTTTTATGTTTGTTTCGTTATCTGTTAGTCTTAGCTTCTCTAGTATGTAACTGGGGTGTTTTGTGTCTTCTGTTTTAAATCCGTAAAAGCTCCAGTCTATGATTCCAACGAATAGGTCTGTTGGTTTGATTCCTCTTTGAATTGTCCCGTACTTGATCGTGTTTCCTAATGAGAAATATAAGTCCCTGTGGTCGAACCTTTCGTCTGTCCATCCGATTATTACGTCTTTTTGCTTTTTTAGTTGCTTTGCTATCTCTTTGTATGTTTCTGTGCTGTTGATTACCTCTTCGTAATTGTTCATCATTTTTTTAGTCCTCCTATTTTTAGAATTTTTTCTATGCTCCACTTTTTTCTGATTCGTCTTTTTTTGCTTTTTTGATAGTAAAGGCTTTTTTCTAATAATGATCCGTTTTTCTTTGCGTGAATTTGCACTTCTATGCTAGCTGGTTTCGTGATGTCTATCTTTGCCCATTCTGGAACCTCTTCGGTTGATTCGAACTTGATGTTCTTTATCTCTGCTATTGGTATGAATTTAACTCCGTCTTGGCTCATTAGCGTTTCTGCTTTTAGAATGTCATCATCTGTCATTTTTCTTTTTCTCCCTGATCTCTTTTTTTAGTTTTGTATTTTCTTCTTTTAATTTGATGTTGCTTTCTAGCAGCTCCTGAAGTCGTTCGTTGAATATGTCTTGCTGTTTGATCCTGATTCTCTTTTCTGTATTTAATTCTAGGATCTTTCTTTCTAGCTCTTCGCATTTTACGTCGTATTTAAGTTCTAGCGTGTTGTACTTCTTTTTTGTTTTTAAGTGTTCGTAGATTTTTTCTTTCATTTTATCCTCCTCATTTTTTCTTTGATCCTGTATTTGAATTCCTCTTCCTTTGATTTAAAAACGTAACGATTGCACCAGCTGCAGATTATCTTTTCTGCTTTTGGTAGGATTACTACTCGATGTCCACAGCTGCAGGTGTATGTATGCTGGCTTAGTTCGTTTTGGTACTTCTGCATTTTTGGAAGTGATAGTCTTTCTTTTACCATCTTTCGTATGGATCTGGATCCGGTGGAAGTGGTCTGTAGTTTTCCTCCATGTCTTGTTTCAAATCTCGGATTTCCTCTTCTAGGTGGTCTACCTCACTTATTAGGTCTTCGTAATCTCCGATTAGTTCGTCGATTGTTATCAAGTCTTTTTTAGGAAATCTCTTCCTGATCCATTTGTTGCATTCTCTTAAATCGATTTTTATGTCTTCTGTATCCATGCTACCCTCCTATCTCTTTTAGGATGTTTTCTAGTTCCTGCTGCTCTTCTGATGTTGTTTTTGATGTTTCTATTGTCTTGTCGAACCAGTCAGGTGTCTTTATTGTGTATGATGTTTCTTTCTTTGGCTGGTGGCTTTCCCATGTAATCATCTTTTGTTTCCAGCTCTTTACTTTATTTCCTTTGCTGTCTGTCCAGTTGTTTGCTTCGTAGTAATCATAAAATTTACGATAGTCGATCTTGTTTCCTCTTTGGTTGCTGTATTCTTTTACCTCTTCTAGCGTTGGCTTTTTGGTTCTGGATGTTTCTTCTCTATTCTCTACTAATCTATTCTTTACTATTCTATTCTTATCTATACTGTGTATACGGTTTGTATCCATTTCGTATACGTTGTTCTTGTTTAGCTGGAGTTGCTTTAGTTCCTCTTGGTATTGTGTCGGTATGATTCTGTCTTTTTGTAGGTAGTTATTTAATCTCCAATGTTTTATAACAATTACGCCACTGTCAAACGGGATGATGTAATTCTTTGCTATCAGAACTTTTAGGTCGTCGTCTTTTGTTCCTGTTATTCTCATGATTGATTTCCAGTTGTTTACGAACCCGTCGTCGTCTGCGTTCATTGATAAATGGAAGTATAAAACTTGGCTTGACATTGGCATGTCTAGAAAATTGTCGTCGTTCGTGATTGATTTATTAAACATTCTTTTTTGTGCCATGATGTTTCTCCTAGCTTTCCCTGATTGCGTATTCTAGCTGGATTAAATAACTTATTACTAATAAATTAATTCCACAGCCTGTGTATGTTAGGCTTGGTAGTTGTCCTCCGTTGTAAAAAGGCGCAAGTGTAAAGAATACGAATTCGTAAATTAAAAACCCTATGCATGCTGCTCCGAAGATTAATTCTGTGATTCTTCCTATCATTTTTATTTTTTTCATTTTAGATCCTCCTCTTCTTTTTTTATTAAATGATTACGCTTCGTTTGTTCTGAATAGTTCGTGGTAGTTCCTGCTGTAATGTTTGCAAAGAATATCAATCTCGCCGATTGTCCACGGTGTTTTTCCTGATAGTCTTCTGCTTATCGAAGCTGTTGTGGTTCCCAGAATTTTTGCTAGTGCTTTCTGGTTTTCTCCGTGCTTTGCCATCTCCCCGATTAGCTCAGGATATTTTATCTTTTTCATCTCTTCTCCTTTCTGGATCAATTAAAAAACTCAAGACGTTTTTTTGTCTTGAGTTCTGGGTTTTGATATTATGTTAATTTCTCAAGACGCGATTAAGTTTTTTATTGTTCCTCTTACACTTACCATTATACTATGGCTGTTCTGTAAGTCAATCAATAATTGCAATTTTTTTATTTAGTTTACGTCTTGCGATTGTCAACGATTTATTTTTGTTGCTTTTGGGTGTTTCTTTTGTAATTCAGCTGTTGATTAAAATCCTATCCTTATTCTTATAAAATAAAGGATTGTAACTGATATCAAAAAATAAAATAAGGATCGCGTTTCTTTTAGGAACGCTTTTTTTATTTGCTGCTTCCTGATGTATCTTGATTTTCTTTTTTGGACTATTTTGTGGTATTCTAATTGTGAATAAAGTTTGTTATTGTATTTGATCTGGATGTTGATTACTTTCCAGCCCATTGATGTCGTTTCTCCGATCCTGTAAGGTACTACGGTGTTTCTGATCCTTTGTATTATGTCGCCGTTTCTCTTCTGGTATGTTACCTGTATCATTCTGCCCCACCCCCTTTGGTAGCGCTGTATTATATCACAATTCTTGCAAATTATCTATCAAAAAATAAAAAAGGAGTATTTATGAAAGTTAAATCAAATAAAATAAAAAAACTAGAAAATGATCGCTATTCTATCTTGACTTCTGATCTGGATGTTTGTTTTGTCTGTGGTCGCTGTCGGGATCATCTGCACGAAGTCTTTTTCGGGAATAACCGAATTAATTCTATGAAGTACGGCTGCGTTGTACCTCTTTGTGAGCGCTGCCACTCGTTTGTCCATTCCCATAGGGGTTTAGACTTGGAACTAAAAAAGAAAGCCCAGAGGGCGTTTCTTGACGTCTATGGATGTGATGTCGATTCCTTTGTTGATATCTTTCGAATAAATTATTTATAAAAGCTGGATTAATCTCCAGCTTTCTTTTTGATTATGATCTTTCCTTTCTCTGCTATCATCTCTAGGTCGTCGTCTTCTTTTATTCCGGATTCCTCTAGCAGCTGCTTCGCTACTGTGATCTTGTAGCAGTTTACTTTGGCTTCTCCTGTTGCTGTGAAGTATTTTTGTTTTACTAATTTCATTCTGTTTCCTCCTCCTCGTCTTCTGGATTAATTTCGTCTATGTCGTATGTATGAATTGCTCCGTAAGTGTAGCCGTTGTCGTTGCTTATGTAGATTGGTGTTCCCTCGTCGTATTGGCTTAGGATGTCTATCAAATCTCCAGCTGTTACTGTGTACCCACATTGGTCTGGGCTGTATCCTGTTCTGTGTGCTTCTATTGTTATCATCATTTTATTTTTCCTCCATTCCTAATTCTTTTTTTACGTATTGTAATGTTCCTAAATTATCAAGTAGTTCTTGTTCTTTTCTTTGAGTTTCCTCTAGCTGGTCTTTGATGTCGTATTCGAATCTTTCTAGTAAATAATTAAGATTGTAATTTTTATCTTTTTCTCCGTTTTTGATTAGGCTTAGAATTGTTAGTAATTCGTTTCTGATTTCGTTCATTTTATTTCATCTCCCTTATTCTTATGTCTTGGTGTACTGTGTTTTCTATCATGTAGCTTGCTTCGTATCCTACTGGATTTAAGATTCCATTTAGTTCCTGTAGTGCTTCTTCCTGTGGTGCTGATCCCATGTCGAATCCTCTAATTATAAAATCGTCTAATTCTCCACCCCAGCCCTCTAGGTTTCCTGAGGCATATCTCTGGTGGAATACTCCAAGCCCCCATTCTGGCTTTTTGTAGTGTCCCTCTTCGAACCCTGCTTTGCTCCAATTGTCTATTAATTCCATCATTTGGCTTCTCATTAATTTTTCCATTTTTTGATCCTCCTATTTATATGAGTTTTCTATTATTGCTCTGATGTCTTTCTCTGTGTCGTATGGTTTTAGTTTTATCTCTCTTCCTGTTCTCCAATTCTTTATGATTATTTCGTATGCGTTCTTTTGAATTGTTTCGATGTCTAGCCATTCCTCTTCGATTATTATCTTGTCTGCTAGTTCTCTTTTTTTGTTTAGTAATTCTATCATTTTTATTCCTCCCCATCTAGGATCTTGATTGCTTCTCTTAGTGTGTTTTGCTTTTCGTTTAATCCTCTTATTGTTTGATTGCATTCCCTGATTTCGTTTTTGTATTGTTCTTTGTAGTCTTCTGCTATCTCTTCTTTATCTAGCATTTCGTATATGTCGTCGATGTGTTCTAGTATAAATCCTTTTTGGTCTTCAATTGCTCCTATCATTATTTTTAGTTCTTCCATTTTTTAATCTCCTCTTTCTTTTTTTATTGTACTTAGATTATAAATCATATTAACCATATTGTCAATACTAATTTGTAATTTTTTTCAAAAAAAAAGAACGGGATTTCTCCCGTCTTTTATACCTCTTTTAGATATTTGGCTTTGATTAGGCTATCGTATCCTGATATGTGGATCATTGCGCTGTCGCTTGTGATTGATTTTACTTCGTACGTCTTGTTGTTCTTTACGTAACTTTTCCCTCCTGTTAGGATTTGGTCTTTTGTTTTGTTTCCTTTCTTGTCGCATTCTATAAAATCGTTAGCTTTTATCCAGTCGTATGATTTTGCTTTCCCGTTCTTGTAATCTTTTACTGGGCATCCTGTTAATGTAACGGATCCGAATAAATTAGTCCCTAGTGGAACTTTTAAGATGTCGACTTTGAAAATTCCATCAAATTGAACTTTACTTCCTACGTGTAGGATTTGATCTACTTTCTCTTTTTTGCCTGTTCTCTTTCTTCTGAAGTAATGAACCCCACCCCTGTTGATCTGGATTACTCGGCATGGATTCGGATTTTGTGAGAAGTAGTAATTCTTGTTGTGGTCGAATATCGCAATGTGTGGGAATGTTTCCCAGATTGCTACGTCGCCCTGCTTTGGTGTCTTTACCTCGTCGAAGTATTTCCTCATCAATTTGATCTTTGGTTCCTTTAGCATGTTGCTTACCAATCCACAGCCTGATAGCACGCTTGCTGGTAATTTTAAAACCTCCGTGAAGTAGCGTTGTGCTAAATCCCAGCATTGGTATCCGTAGTAGCCGTCGTAGTCTGTGTATTTGCCGTTGTATTTTTTCTTGAATTCTTTGTATGTCATTCTTGATTACCTCTTTTCTTTTTTTCTTCTACTTCTGGTAGTCCTGCTACGCTTGTTAGGAAACTTAGCAGCGCTGCGTTTAGTGCTGTTAATAAAACCAGCTTGTAATCTATTTCTGTTATCATGATGTCTGCCGGTATTAAAGATACGCAGCATTGGCAGAAAGTTTTCGCTGCTCTTATCCCTGCGCATTTTAACCATAATTTAAAATTTTTACTCATGTTTCTCCTCCTAGATTATTTTAAAAGTCTTTACTTCTTTTACGATGTCCTGAACGAACGAGTTCCCCTTTAGCTTATAATAAAGTTGGCTTGATAGTTCTATTGCTTCTAGGTCGTATTTGTGGATTTCCCTCTTGTCTTTGCAGCTGTCGTATATCTGTAGGATGTCGTTTCGTAGCGAACATTTGACGCCCTCGATTAGCGCTAGTGCCATTTTGTAAAATCCTAAAAGCACCCCGACTAAGAATACGATCTGGATCCAGTAATCTTTTATGAAATGTAAAAGTGATGTCATTTTTCCCCCTCTTTTTTATGCTGTTCTTTTCCACATGTATACTGCGTAGTATGGTTGTACATTATTATGTGCTGCTCCACTACCTTTATCAAGTATTGGTGCTGCTCTTTGAGCGTCGTGGTCGTTTTCACTTGCAACTCCCCATCTTGCACTACCACTTGCGCAATTAGTTTTTGTATAAATATCGTGGTCGTGTTTAGGCATTTCTGCAACTGATAATGTATGATCAGCTTCACCTCCTGTTTCTCCTACAGGGAATGAAGTTGTTGCTCCTGTATATGTACCTCTACCTGTGTATGTGTTGGTTGTAATGGTAGGGTTGATTCCTCCTCCGGCTGCGACTAACACACGCCCTGTTGGCATTCTTTCCCATGCTCCTCCGAATAATGTATCTGGGCTTGTTTGATTTACGCTGATATAAATCGAACCCACAGGATAAATTAAATCTAAAATGTCAGATTTTGTTAGGACTTTTTTTCCTGACAATTCTATGCTTTCTGTTTGTTCTGGGAAGCAATCAACGCCTACTGATCTTTTCAATCTATCAAAATAAATAATCGGCATTCCTTTTCCTACTGTTAGATTGTAAGTCGTACTTCCTAGTCTGTCTGTGATTAAAACTTGAACGTCCCACTCGTATAAATTGTCCAGCGTTAGTGTCGTTGTTACGTTGTCGCTTAGGCTGGTGTATGATCCGTATGTCGAATCTGTTGTCTTCTTTGTCCTTACTTTTATGTCGATTGTATTATTTCCGTCTAAGCTGGAATAGTTCGCGTCTACCGTGATGTCTGTTTCGCTGTAGAAGTTGTTTTGTCTTTCTAGTGTGATGTTTGCTGTTGGAAGTGTCCAGTCTAATACTTCAAGTGGTAAGTCTTGGGATGTTGAATTCCCTCTGCTGTCTGTCAGTGTTACTGTGGCTGTGATGTTTCCACTTACGTCTATCGTTCCTACGTTTATTGTTCCTGTTGTTCCTGATATTGTTCCTGTGTAAATGTTCCCGTTGATGTTAACTGATAAACTCTGAAGCGTTGCGTCTTTTTTTGCTTCTGCATTTGTGATGTCAATTTGCAGCGTTGATTGGTTTCTTATTATTTGCTGGTTGTTTCCTGTGATTGCTATTGTATCTGGATTTGTGTCCAGATATGCTGCTGCGAATGTTGGATTCGCATTTGCTATGGTTAGCGTTCTTGCTAAGTAGCTTGTATAGTTCGTTCCTCCTAGCACCGTTCTTACGTAAAATCTTACGGTTGTTGATTTTGAATTCAAACAATTTAATCTTAGCCTTTGTCTTTCCTCTTCTGTTAAATTAAAAGTGTAGCTTGTTCCTGTTTTTGGTATATCTCTATAATATGCTAGTGCTGTTAGTGCGTCTGGCATGTAAATGCTTGCTTGTAAAGTTGTTACGTTGTTTCCTGCTGGATTTGAATAACTTATTTTTGGATTGTCTTCATCTGTAAAATTAGGGGCTGCTGTTACTGTTGCTTTTCTTGGTATCGAAGGTAGCGTTACCGTTGCGCTCATCGATTTATTAAAGTTCCAGTATTTGTTGTATGCTGTTGCGTTTAATGATACCGTTTGTGTTCCGTCTGTCTTATGTGTTACTGTCTTACTTCCTGATGTAATTACTTCGTTTTCAAATGTCCATGATCCTGATCCACTTACGGTGCTGGCGTAGGTACATGTGAATTTGTATCCTGCTCCGGCTATGCTGCTTCCTTTGGTGTAAGCACTTCTTAGTCTTGTTTGTACGTTCGTTGTATTATTCGCTATGCTTTGGCTTGAATACTTCGCTTCTAAATAAAAAGTGATTGTTGCTACTCCTGTACTGTAGCTGGCGCTTGCGTATGATTTCCAGCTTGTTGTTAATGTTGCCACTAGTTGTCACCTCCAAATACCGAAACTAATCCGATCCCGTCATTTACTAAAGTGTCGCCGTTGTAGATTTCTATCGGAATAAATCTCATCTTATTGCAAAGTGTAATCTCTTGTTCGATTACGGATTTTTTCATGTGAAACTCGTCTTTTGATACCCAGTAAATCTGGTTGTTGTTTTTATCGTATCCTGCAAATCCTACCGTGTTATTCATTAAGATGTAGGATCCGTCTACGCCGTACATCTTTAGTCCGTTCTTGTTTAGTTCTGCTATTAACGTGTTTGTTTCGTCGTATACCTCTAGCTGTCCGTTCTGATTTAGATTTGATCCAAGTTTCAAAGTTCCCCCTTTGATTAGGTCTGCTGTTAGATTGATTACGTTTATCTGGCTCATGTTTAGTACGTTGTCGATTGTCCACGCGCTGTTGAATGTTCCGTTAATTCCGGAATTGCTGAATCCAATCCCTCCGTTGTTTATCATGATTACGTTTGTCGCGTCTTCTTTTGGTAGTGTGTCTACGATCAGGATTTTATCTCCGTCGTAGATTACGTATGAATCGCTTAGTGCGTTCCAGATTTGATCTGTCGCCTGTTCTAATTCGTTATTAAGCGTCACTTGAATTGTGGATGTTGCTTCTTGGATTGCTGTTTCTGTTGTTGCTGTAATGTTTGATAATAAGTCGCCTAGCTCTGGTGTAAAGTTTCCGAATTCTATTTGTGTGTATTTTTCTAGCTGACAGTCGTATGTGTATGCGATTACGTTCGTTAATAAATCAATTCCTAGGTTCTCGTCTTGAACGTGGATTGTATCTCCGATGTCGCTTATTTTTTCCAAATTAGCAGATAGCGTGTAATTAACACTTGGCGTGCTGTGTGTGAATACGTAGCTGTTGGCTTGGTTTTCTAAGTCCTCCAGTAATGCTGCCATGTATGCTGCTTCGTCTGGATTGCCGTCTTCATCATGATAGTCCTCTTGTTCTATGTCCTGCTCGAATGATACCGTCTTTGTAAATGGGATGTCGTATTGAATTGTTGATTCAACGTAAACACTGGCGTCTGGATCTTCGGCATTTAAAAGTAACCCGTCTTTTCCTACTGGCATTAATTTCGTAACGACTTCATCCCAGTTGTATGTGGCTGTGATTTCCTTTAGGTTCTTTGCGTATCTAACTACTACGCCGTTGTCCTGTCCTATCTCCTCGAAGATTCCAATTGTCCAGTTGTTTCTGTATAGATGTCCTCCCCATCTTTCTGTTACTGTCTTGATTGCTTCGTATAAAGATTTTCTTACGCACCTGAAGCTTGCGATGTTTGCCACGTCTGATATTGTATTGAACGGGCTTGTATCACTTGTTGCATTGTTTAGGTGGTCTAGTGCGTCATTGCAATTCTTATCTACCACGTAGCTGTCTTCGATTAGATAATTAAGGCTGTCATAGAAGACGTGATTCGCTTTGATCTTGATTTTTGTTTTTGTCTTTTCTATGTTTGATATTCTAAACGCTTGGTCGCCCTGTGGCGTATTAGCTACTAGGATGTTTCCTGATACTAAAAACTGATTATAATCTATGTCGTTATAAAATAACGGCGTTTCTATATCTAAATAAAAAGCACCGTTATCTTCTTTCCTGATTGTTGCGCTTAGGCATTTGATTACTAAGTCCCCGTTGCTGGAATAGGTTCTGTCTGTGGCTCCAAATAATTTTATCATTATAACCACCTACTAATGTTTTTGATACTGGCTTCTGTTATTGATCCACTTAGGTTGATTGTGTTATTTCCTGCTGGTAATTTAAAATCGTCGTAGTCGCCTGTAACCAGCCTGTTTAGTAATTCTCCTGTATCTGGATCGTATGCCTCTAGCTTTTCTATGTCGATTTCTATCTTGTCTGTTTCGCTTAGGTCTATGCTGAATGATTGGGATCCGTTTAGGCTTACGCTTATCTCGTCTGATCCCTCAATTGTTATTATTGGTTTTGAATAGATGTTGCCTTTGTTTCGTACTGTGTTATCTCCTGCTGTTAATGTCTGGGCTGTTTCTCCTAGTTCGTATTTGAATGGTTGGCAGTGGATTGTTACTGAAGCTGTTTTGAATTTTATCAGGCTGTTGTAATCTATTTGATTTAAAGTCTGGAAGTTATAAAATTTATCAGGTTCATTTGAAAATGTTATCTTTCCCTCCTGATTAAAAAACGAAATTATTTCGTCTATGTCGTACGCTCCGAATAATCCAATTTCGAACGTCTTGTCGTATGCTGCGTATCCTAGTTTTGTGATTAGATCTCCATCCCTGCCATTGATGTCTTCTGTTATTGTTCTCATGGCTGGCTTGCTGATTGGTGGAAGTTCTTTGATTGCTAGTCCTGCTTTTGTTAGTGAATTTGTGTTATTGATTATAACGTAGTTTCTCATTTTACACCTCCTATGTATAGATTTCGTCTGTTATTGTTTTGATTACGAATTTGCCTACTTTGTCGTCATCCATTACGATGTCCATGTCGCTTAGGGCTTCTTTCATTGCTGCTGCCATCATGTTGTAGTTCTCTTCGTATGTTACGCTTGGATTGATTGTCGGATTTATTGAGGATTGTATTCCTGCATTTAATCCTGTCATTGCGTTTCCGACTTTTCCTACTAATGCGTTGATTCCGAACGTCTTCTGGATGTCTGCTGCTAGGCTGTCTGTGGCGTCTACTACCAAGTATGAATATTTGTCTATTCCTTTGGCTAGTCCTTTCATGAAATCAGGCATCCATTTTTCGTATTCTCTTAGTGGTCCCTCGTCTGGTTTTGAAAAGTGAAGCAGACTTTTGATCTTGTCGGCTACGCCTTTTACGGCATCTCCTACTGCAGCTATCTTGTCTTTGATTCCCTGTTTCAAACCATCGATCATGTCTTTTCCCCACTTCTTGGCTTTCTCTGGTATCTTTGTGAATGTATCTTTTATCTTGTCTACGATCTTTTGGGCTGCTTCTTTTACGCTCGCTATCTTTTCTCCGATTCCTTTTACTAATCCTGATATTAAACTCTTAGCTGCTGATATCATTTTTGGGACGCCATCGATTATTCCTTTTACGATTGCTATGATTAGTTTCGGTATGTATGTTAGTAATGTTGGGATGTAAACTATTAGGTATTTTCCTAATGCGATTATTAATTGTAGCGCTGCCTTTAGTAGCATTGGTAGATTTTGTATCAAAGTAGAAACAATCGAAGTTACGATTTGTGGGATGTATTCTGCTAGCATTGGAAGCGCTTCTGTTAGTCCCTCGATTAACGCAATTATTAATTCTACGGCTACCTGTATGATTAATGGCAGGTTCTCAATTAAAACGTCGCAAATTGTTTTTATGCATTCTACGATTGCTGGGATTAATTCAGGAATTGATTCTGCTATTCCTTTGGCTAGCGCGATTATCAATTGCAATCCTAATTCTATGATTGTTGGAAGATTAGTTGTCACGAATAAAACGATTGAATTTATTATTTGTGATACTGCGTTCGCGATTGCGTCTGTGTTTGATGTTACCATCTGAAGCAATGCGTTTATCATGTTCGTGATTGCTGTTAGCAATTGTGGGATCATCGTTAGTAATAACTGCCCGATTTGTGGAACTAATGTCTGGATTAATTGAACTATTCCAGTTAGGATACTTGGCGCTAGCTGTGTGATTGCTTTTGTAACGTTATTAAAAACCCATGTCATTGTTTCTGCTAGTTGTTCTGGGCTTCCACTTCCGTTTAGGAAATTATCGAATGCAGCTTTCATTGAACCTATTGATCCTGATATTGTTCCTGCTGCTTCTTTTGCTGTTGTTCCTAGTAAAACCTGCGCGTCTTGAACTGATAGCGTTCCGTTTTTCATTTGATTGTAAACTTCATCGTAGGTCTTTCCTGTGTCTTTTGCTACTTTCTGGATTTCCTCTTCTGTAAGTGTCATGTTTTTTATTTTTTCTTTTAGCTGGTCTGTGCTGTATCCACTGATGTCCATTTGTTTTTGTATTACGTGAATTGCTTCATATACGTCATTTAAATTTTTGATGTCGTATTTTACTCCGGTTATCTTTTGGGCGTCTGATAGCAATCTTTGCATTTCAGTCTTCGTGCCTCCGTATCCAAGCTTCAGATTATCTAGCATGGTATAGTTCTGTTTTGCGAATCCCTGATATGCGTTTTGTATTGCACCCATGTCTGTTCCGAATTTGTTCGCGTTGTCTGACATGTCCCTGAATGCCATGTCTGCTACGTCAGCTGCTTTTTCTGTATCTCCTCCTAGGGATTGTAGCAAGCTGGCGCTGAATGATGTTACTCCAGCCATGTATTCGTTTGCTGATACGCCGGCTGTCTTGTATGCGTTCTGCGCGTTCTTGACTACTTTATCGGCGCTCTTTCCGAATAAGGTTTCTACTCCTCCTAGATTTTGTTCCATGTCTGCGTATGATTTTACGCCGGCTGTTACTAATCCTGCTAAGGCTCCACCTATGGCTGCTGTTACTTTAGCCATCTTCTTGGCTACGTCTGCAGCTACTTCTCCGACTTTCTTTAGCGTGTCTTTTAATTTTTCCATGTTGATTCCGGATGTAGCTCTTAGTTCTTTACTCATTCCCTTTAGGGCGTTTTCACTTTTGGCGATTTCAACGCTTAGCGCTCTGTATTTTTCTTTTTGTTCTTCTGTTAGGGAATTGTAGTCGCCCATTTGTCTTTGGGCTTCTTTTAATGTTTCCAGTCTTTCTGTCGTTGCTGCGATGTTCTTTCGTAGCACGTCTTGCTTCTGGGCTAGTAGTTCGGTGTTCTTTGGATCAAGTTTCAACGCCTGATTTAAATTCTTTAGTTCGCTGTTTGTTGAATAAACTATCTTGTTTACGTCTTTTAGTGCGTTCTCTAGTCCTGTGGCGTTTCCACCTATCTCGATTGTAATTCCCTTTATGTTTTTAGCCATGTTATTCTCCTTTCTTTATGAATACTAGAAAGGCTCATCTTTCTGGATGTAGCCTTTGTACTACCCATAAAGGGTAGGGTTTTTTATTGTGCTTCGTAAACTTCTGTAAAAAATCCGTTGTATTCTGTTTCGTTTGTTGCTGTTTTTTCCATGAATACTTTTACTGCTCCGTCTGTTAATCTTGCAGTTGCTGTGATGTTTAATGTGTCAGTTACTGGTTCTTTTGAGTTTTCTATTGTTTGTGAACTTGTAGATGGTCTAGCAGCTGATACGTTGTAGATCCAGAATCTTCTGTTTGCGCTGTCGCCATCTATTTGGAATCCTAGCGCGAAGTCTGATATTGTGTCATCCTTTGTTTCTACGAATGCGCCTTTTGTATCAGTTGTTTCTCCTAGGATTTCTGTTCTGAATGTGTCATTGATTAATGCTATTTCCAAGCTTCCACTGTATCCTTGGTTTGTTGACGCTGTGAAGTATTTTGTATTGTCTGCGAAGAAGTCAGCGCTTTCTCCCTCTGGATCTAATGTTAAATTTACAGCTCCCTTTAACTCGAAAGGTGTTCCGTATGTGTATGCTGTTCCGTCGTATGTAACTTTAGCAATGTGTACGTTGCTAAGTCCGAATTTTACTTTGTTTGCCATTTTTTACCTCCTATTAAATTTCATAAAAATTATGATAGATTTTTTCGTCTTCATCCCATACTTCTCCACTGATGTCGTACGGGATGTTGTTTTCTGTTAGTAAGTCCTCGATGTCTTTCTCGATTGCAATCTCTTTTTTTTCTGTAACCAGTTCTATTTCAAAGTTATATGGTCTGTAAAAAGTTTTATCATCTGCTTTGAATGTTTCTGGGCTTGTTTCCCTGTAGGCTATAAACGGTGGCGCTATGTCTTTGTTGCTTTCGAAGTGGTCGTATGCTACTGGAACGTCTAGCGTCTTCAATAAATTATAAATTTGTTGATGTGTCATTCTTATCCTCCGTTCTTTATAATGTTTACTACGTCTTGTTCGAATTCTTTGATTAGCAATTGCTCCACGCCAGAAATGTGTCCGGATGATTTCGGAACTATTGTTCTGGTTCCGGTTCTGTCCAGATGTGGTCTTTCTAGTAAGTGTGTTAATTGTGGGGCTGTTCCGTTGTATATGACGCTGCTCGCGTATCCGTTATTCTTTTCCGTTCTGGATCTCCAGCCTTTCCTGTACTTTCCAGTTCGCTTTGGGGATACGTTTCTTAATTCATCCACGCCTTTTTTTGCTATGTTTTCTGCGTCTGTTGTAACGTCTTTCGCTATCTCTTTTGCGTAGCTGTCTAGGATCTTGTTAATGTCTAAGATTGAATTATTAGCCATTTTCTGATTCTGCCGGAGTTGTAATTCCTATCTTTCTGGCGCAAATTAAAACGATATCGAATTTGTTTTTCGGATCTACTGTCCTGATTACTTGATATCGCTTTCCGTTCCATTCTATCTCCTCTTCGCCGTTGTAGTTTAGTCTTTTGATTACGAATTCTACGCTTGGTGTTAGCCCTACTTCTACTGCTGAATAAAACTCGTTAGTCCTGATACTTTGCTTTTTGGCGTAGCATTTATTTGAAACTTCAGAGGATGTGATCACGTTTCCTATCTCATCCTCTGTCTTTGTTTCTTGGATTAAGTAAATTATTTCGCTGTATTCCATTATTCAGTTTCCTCTGCTGTTATGTACTCAGATGTGTGTCTTAGCACGTCTTTCTGTAATTGATAACTGGCAGAATATAATTCTGAATTTGCTACGTCTAGGAAACTTAGCACGTATGTAATGATTGCGTTCTTGATTAGGCTGTTTGGATTACTTATCATTGTATCGACTATGCCGATACCCTGTAGGTCTAATTCTGCAGCTTCGATCCAGATGTTAATTGTTGAATCGAAGTCGTTATGATTTATTCCCTGTATTTTTTTGATTTCGTCTAGCATAGTCTACCCTCTTTCTTTCCTGATTATTCTCCGTCTTTTGCTACTAAGCAGAATGATTTGTCAGCTACTGGTTCGATTGCTACGAATCTTCTACCTAAGATACGAACTAGATCGCTTGTCATTAATGTCTTGTCGTCGTATTTTAATTCGATGTCTTCTCCGTTTGGGAAGTTAGCAAGTGCTCCGTGATTGAAATCACCAACAATTGCGTATACTTGTCCTGTTGTTGCTGTTCCGTATGCTGGTAATGTGTTATTGAATACTACTGTAGCTCCCTCGAAGATGTCTGCTGCGTAGTTTGCGTTGTATTGAGCTTGTTTGAATACTCCGTATGTTAATTTGTTCATTACTACTGTAATGTCGCTTGTTTCGTCACTTAAGTTAGCTATTGCGTTTGCGATAGTTCCTACTTCTGGTGCTTCTGTTATTTTGTTTGCTGATACTGTGTCGTAGATTCCGTCGTCATTTGCTGTTAATGATTGAGGTAATGCTGCGATTTTTGCTACTAAAACGTCAGCGCATTTTTTAGCTATTCTGTATGTTAATTCGTCATAGATGTATTCTAGGAACGCTTCTCCTCTTAAGTCCATGGCTTCATCTGATATTGAAATCCATTTCTTAATTGATTGTGGTAATAATGTAACTACTCCTAGGATTAGTTCTTCTTCTGATACTGCTCCGTTTCCCTCAGTGTGGATTGCTGCTGCATCTCCTGATACTTCGAATTGAACTTTTAAGTTTCCTTTAACTGATAAAGTTCTAACTCTTGATATTAGGTTTTCTCTTTCCCATGCTGTTTTTACAATGTCGTATACCATGTCTGGAATTTCTACTGTGTTGCTGTTTCCTGTAGGATATCCATCTGTTGTAACTAATGCACGTAATTCTTTGTCATTTCCTTTTATGAATTCTGCGAATGCGTTGATGTATTCTTTTGTGTTTCTCATTTCTTTTTCCATTGTTTTTCTTTCCTCCTTATTGATTTCCTTTGTTAAGAAACTTTTTTCTTCTACTTCTTTTGCTTCCTCTTCATTTTTTTCGTCTTCTTTGATTTGCTCTTCTTCTTGATTTAAGGCTTCAGCTTCTGCTGTAAGTTCTTCTATTTTTTCTACTTCTTCTGCAGCTTTTGCTTCTTCTCTTATCTCTAATTTGCGAGCTTCGATCTCTTCTTTTCTAGTCATGTTGACCTCCTATCCTCTACTCTTAGTTCTTTTGGATCGGCTTCCTAATTTCCGAATAAGTCAGCCCTCCGGCTGTCTATTAAAACGCTTTAGTTTCTCTCCAGAAACAAAGAAAGATCTCTCCAGATGTTTCTCCGTCGGCGTATTAATCTAAAATTTCAAATAATTTATTTTTTGCTTCTTGTAAGTTCTTTTGTCTTTCCTCTTCGGCTTTTTTCTCTTCTGTTTCTTTCCTGATGTTTTCTCTTCTTTCTAAGAACTCAGCGTTATTTAAATCTCTAGCTACTGATACGTCTGTTGCGTTGTAGAAAGGTTGATCTACTACGGATACGTCGAATAACTTTCCTATCTTTGTTATGGTTCTGGTATCTGTGTCGTAGTCGTATTGATCCTCTTCTACTGTGAACGCGAATGATTGCTTATCAATTAGCCCACTCTTGATTGCGTTATAAATGTTTTTGTGTTCTGTGATGTCGTCTTGTAATACGGCGTCTATCATTAGTCCTTTGTCGTCTACGTCTAGTTGTAATGATTTGTTTCTTGTTCTTGCTAGTACCATGAAGCTGTCGTTGTGATTGTAACGAAGAACTACGTCGCTCATGTCTGTTTCGTCGAATGCTCCTGAATCGATTACTTCTGTGTATTCGTATGTTTCTGGGCTATTGAATACGGCTGCGTATCCTTTGATTTCCATTTTTCCATCTTCTGTGTCTTCTGCTCTGAATTGAATGTCTAGTTTTCTTATCTCTTTATTCTTCATTGTTTCCCTCCTCTTGGTTTTCTGGTTCTGTTTCTGGATCTGGTTCGGCTTCTGGATTCTCTTCCTGATCTAGTACTTGGTGGTTCTGATCTATTAGGATTACGTCGCCACCATCTCTTGGCGCTAGGTTGAATACTTCTCTTAGTTCGTTTTGTGTCATGATGTTTGTTCCGAACCTTAGCAATTGTATTTTAGTGCTGTTGGAAGCGTATTGTAATGCGTTGCTTTCGAATATGATTTCGTTTCCGAAGTACTTCTCTGTTGCTGTAAATAATTTATTACTGAACTCTTGGCTCATTTGTAGTCCGATTGGTTCCAGTACTGATTCGTAGAAAGCGTTCCACTCGTCTTCTGTGTACTTTGATTGGATTATGTGTTCGTTAATTCCAAAGTAAGACAAAAGCTTGTCGTCTACGATCTTGATTTGATTTTCATTTGCTGTTGTTGGTTCTATCTTTACTGGTGTGAATTCTGTTGTTGCGTCTAATCCACCGATACCACTTCTGTTTCTGTCCTTTATAAAATCGTCTACGAATTGATCCCTCATCTTCTTGACGTCTTCTGGTTTAAGCATTGCCTTTGTGGATTTTACTATTCCTCGTATGCTTTGTGTCGTTTTGATTGCGTTTATCATTCCCTCATCCATGATATGCTTCATTGATAAGATTTTTATTATTGGAGTTGTTTTTCCTCCGAATAAGCCGTCTTCTCCTACGTATCTTGTTAGGTGTATGCAGCTGTCGTATGGAACGAACCTTTCTTTGCTTCTGCCGAATTTAAACTTTACCCAGATTTTATCTTGGTACTCGTAAAGTTTCCCCTCTGAGAAATCTAACGGGTATAATCCTGTTACTTTATTTGTTTTTAGATCTCTTTGGATGTAAACGAACGAATCGTTGTAAAGCTCTAGGTTTGTGATTACCTGATAGTAAAATTGATATGCGTTTTGTAATTCGTTCGGTTGCTTTGCTAGGATCCTGTAAAGGCTGCCCTTTAGATTTTGCATTCCTTTGTCGCTGTTTCTGATATGTCGAGGGTGCATCTTGGCTCCGTTTCTGGCTATGGCGTCTACGCACGCTCTTACGTCTGCATCGTTTCTGAAGTCACCTTTGTATGGCGTGAATTCTGCTTTTCGGTCATCCAGAATTTTTACTTCTGTCGCTTGTTCTGGGTTTCTTGTACTATTGTTGTTTCCAAATATTCTACTGAATAAGCTTCTTTTTTCCATCTTATACCTCCTCGTTGATGTAATTTAGATATTCCTGTTGTCTGTTTATGTAAATTACGTATGCATCCATTAGACTTGCTGCTCCGTCTATCCTTTGTCTTGCTTTCTCTTTTGATAGCATTATGTTCTCGTTGTCGTCTACCTTTACCACTACGTTTGAAAGATTCCACTTCAAAATTGGATTGTTGTTGTAATTTATCTTCTTGTCGATCAGGTCAGCTTTCATTTGTTTTAGTGGTGCTGATTCTGTTTTGTATCCCTGTCGTACCTCCTGCATTGTGAAACCCTCGGATGTCATTTCGTCGCACCAGAATTGGGCGTTCCATGAATCGTATCCTACCCATAGTGGTCTTAGGTCGTTCTGTTGAACCTCCTCCAGAAACCACTTCGTTACGTCGTGGTAGTCGATTTTGCTATCTCCGGATAGCCTTAGCCATCCTGCTTTTAGCCATTTGTCGTATGGTATCTTGTCGTCTATGACTTTTTTCTCCAGCAGATTTGCTGGGATCCAGTACATTTGTTTAATTCTGATTTTCTTGTTTACTACGCCTAGGATTGTTGCGCATGTAAGGTCTGTTGTGGATGATAAATCGCAGCCCCCGATACAATAGCAATCTTTCCAATCTGTGTAGATTTCCTCGTTGTTTAGGTCTTCGAATGTTAGCCATGCGTTGATCGTGTTTTGTCTTACGTTGAAATCTTTACAAAGTAAATTTACTAATTCTATTGGATTGGCTTTCGCTCTTTCCACTTTCTCCCTTAGTGTCTTGATTGATTTTATCTTTCCTAGTGCTGGGTTTGCTTTGTACCAGCACTCCTCGTTGATCCATTCTTTTTCGTCGTCTAATTCGTAAATGATAGGCAGCAATGTTTCATCCTCGATTGTTCCGTCTATTACCTGTGCTGCGTATTCGTACTCGATGTCGAAGACGTTCTGTCTTACGGTTCCCATTGTGGATGTTTCAAAAAGCATCGGCTGCGTTCTGGCACTCATGCTGTCGTACATGACGTCTAGCAGATTTTTGTCTTTCCATGCGTGTACCTCGTCTGCTATTACTAGGTGGCTGTTTAGTCCGTCTAGCGAATTGCTATCTGCTGCTAGCGCTCTGAAGAATGAATCTGTTTTGTCGTAGTAAATCCCCCCGATTAAGCATCGGATTGATCTCTTTAAGTCTGGCGATTTATTTATCATTTTTTTGGATTCTTCCCAGACTATTTTTGATTGATCTCTTTTTGTGGCTACCGAATAAACCTCGGCACCTCCCTCGTTGTCTTTTGTTAGCATGTATGTGGCTATGGCGCTGTCCAGAACTGACTTTCCGTTTTTTCTTGCTACGAAGAAGATTACTTTCCTGTATTTCCTGTTTCCTGTTTCTTGATCTACGAATCCGAACGCTGCTTCTAGCATTGCTTTCTGGAATAATTCAAGTCTTAGTAATTGTCCGTTCCATTGCCCTTTGCTTTGTCTGCAGTATCTTTCTGCGAAGTTTATCGGTCTGTGGGCTTTCTTTTCATCGAATACGTATGTGTGTGTTTCTGTTTCTCCTGTTTCTTTATTTACGAATTTTACTGTCCTCGGTTCTTTTAGATCCTGCTCCAGTTTGTTATAAATCTGTTTGACTTTCTTTCCTACCTTATTCGGATTCTCTTTGATCCACTTGTTGTATTGTTCTATGTATGTCATTAGTCGCTTAGGTCGTCGTCTTCGAAGCTGCTGTTCCCGATGTAGTTATTTGCTAGCAGGTCGTTTAACTGCTTCATGCAGCTCTGATAGCTCTTCATCATGTTGTTGTATGTCTTTACTTCAGTTCTGTCTTTCCAGCCCCATTGGTTATTGCCATTTTTGTATTTTTCTTTTACGCCGTGTATGGCGATGTAATTTGATAGGTGTCTTAGCTGTACGCTCTGGAATGCGACATTATGAATTAATTCTTTGTTGATTTCCAGAACCTGATTTGATAGTCCATCCAGCGTCTTGATTATTTTTTTCTCTTCTGCTGCTACTTCTTTTGAAAGGTCTTCTATTGATTCCTCTTTGTCTTCGCTGCCCTGATTGAGTACGTTCTTGATTGCGTTTGCTGCGCTTACGCTTCCCTTTAGGGCTTCTTGGTACATCTTGATGTTTACCAGTGTTTCTGGTGTCATGTCTTTCTCTTCGAATCCTAGTTCTCGTAGCTGGTCTTTTTGTTTTTCTGTTAATGATATCTTCATTAGAATAATCCCCATTCTGCGAACTTCTCGAAGCCACCTGTTCTTTGGATGTACTCTTTTGCTATCTCTACTATTTCGCTGTATGGCTTTCCGTCTATTTCCTTATCTCCGATTGCGCAGCTTAGTTCTACTGTTTCTCCTGTTTCTTGTGCTTTTAAAAATGCGTAGATGTTTACTGACACGTCGGCTTTGGATAGGTCTTTTCCGTGTAGCCCTCCTCCTGTTACGGATTGCGCCATGTCGGATCCAAGTTTTCTATTTGTTGCTCCTGAATCTACTTCTGTTCCACCTGTCCAGTCGCCTATTGGATTGACTATCACTTCTGGTTTTATGTCGCTGAATTGTTCTTTTATTTTTTCGGCTGGTGCGTTACTTTGGCATATGATTAGCTTGTCTTTGTTTAGGATGTATTTCCCGTCGCATTTGTATCTGTCGTAGATGTTTCTTGCTATCACGCTGATTAGCACGTCTTGGATTGTTAAAGGTACGCCTTTAAAGATTCCGTTATCGCCACAGCGTATCTCTTCGCTTTGGTTTTGTGATAGGTGTTTGTCCTGTGGTACTACCACTAGATCAATTTCCATCTTTCCTGCTATTCTTTCTACGATTGGTTGAACCTCTTCTGGTGTTATTGCTTCGCTTGTTTCTGCGATTATATGACATGCGCCGTGTCCTATTAAAACCTCCACGGCTATCTTTGGTCTTTCGTTCTTTGTGTATGCTAGGTCTACTAATGCTCCAGCTATTCTGTCAGCCACTTTGTCTGGGTGGCTTGGATTTACTTTTTCTATCATTGCTTTTCCTCCTCATTTTTCTATTCTTGATTTTGCTATTTGATAGTACTTGTCGTCTATTTCTATTCCTATAAAGTTTCGATTTGTTTCTTTTGCTGCTACTCCTGTACTTCCTATTCCCATGAACGGATCCAGAACCTTATCTCCTGCTTGGCTTGAATTTTCTATTAAGATTTTATTCAAATCTACCGGCTTCTCTGTGTCATGTAAGTTCTTGTTGTTTTCGTCTTTTAGTTTCCTGATTGGTATTTTTAAAATGTCAGGTGTTCCACAGTTGTTTATTGGTCTTTCTCCTCCCTTTCTGAAGAGTAGGATGTATTCAAAGCAGCCCATGTAATATCTGCCACAGATTTTATTTCCCTTTTCCCAGATTAGGCTTTTTACGAAATTAAAACCTGCAGCTGTTACTGTGTTTATCATCTCCTGCAGGTTTGTGTTATTGCACATGATGTAGCAATGCGTTTTTTCTTTTAAAATTCTATAAAATTCTGGGATGTATTCTTTGCATGATATTTGATTGTAATCAAAGATTAGACCTTTCTTTGCTTTTTGTTCTTTCCAGTATCCACCCATTGTTCCACTTGAACCTCTGGATGTTGTTCTGTATGGTGGATCTGTTACGATTAAATCGATACTTTCGTCTGGTATTTGTTTCATGATTTCCAAGCAGTCGCCTTTGAATAATTTATTCATATTCTTTTACCTTTCCCATTATTTTTTTTCGCAAATTTCCACGATGTAGTCGCACAGCTGCTCTGGAATTACTGCTCTGTCGATTGCTCCTGTAATTCCCTGTGTTCCTGTTTTGCTGCCTCTAGGTGCTGCTTCGTGGCATTTATCTCCGTTCTTGCACGGCTCTTTGAATTCTGGATTAGGATAGTTTGTCCATATGTCCGTTGGCTTCATTCTTGTATCTCCGTATTGGCAGTAGGTTACCGTGTATCGATATAAACCCTGCATGAAGTCCATGTTTCGTAACCCCCCCCTCGGATTTTCTATGAAGTAGTACTTTGGTTTTAATTCTGCTATTAATTTTAAAACGTGCAGGTTGGTGTTATCACAGATTTTTGCGTATTCACTTATTGGTTCCAGATTAGATATTCCTTTTGTCTTTTTTCTGTGATGTGATATTCCGGCTACCGAATAAGTAGTGCAGTCTGGGCTTGCCCAGATTACGTCAGGAACTCCGTTGCATAGTTTTATGATGTCTTTTGCTGTTATGTTATTGATGTCGTCATAGATATCTATGTTAGGGAAGTTTTGATTCCATTCTATGCTGTATGTCTGATGTCCTTTTTTTTCGAATGCTTTACTTATTGATCTGGTTCCTGCGAATAATTCAAGTACTATCATTCTATCTTTTCTGCCTTTCTTCCTGTGAATGTTTCCCACCTGTCGATTATGACGTCTACGTATTTCGGATCGTATTCCATCATGTAGCAGTTTCTGTCTAGCTGCTCGCAAGCCATCAAAGTTGATCCTGAACCTCCGAACAAGTCCAGAACGTTCTCGTTTGGCTTCGTGCTGTTCTTGATTAAATTTGCGCACAGCTTTAGTGGTTTCATTGTCGGATGTAAGTCTGCTTTTAGTGGTTTGTGTTCGTTTATTACTGTTGTTGGAACTTTGTCAGAAAATATTTCCTCCAGAAGTTTTCTCATGTCGTCTTTTTTCATCTTGTCAAAGTCTAGCTCGTCTTCCCATACGGTGCTTTGCTTTCTATCGTGTATGAAGTAATGCGCTGCTCCGTCTTTCCACCCGTAAAAGCACGGCTCGTGTTTCCATTGATAATCAGATAATCCTAGGCATAGGCTGCTCTTGTTCCAGATTAGGATTTGTCTTAGCTGCCAGCCCATGTTTCTCATTGCCTGTTGAAATGAAAAGTTTTCCGTCGAACTATGCCAGATATAAAACGCGCGCCCTTTCTTTAGATATTTATTCATGTTTGTGAATGCTTCTGTTAAGAATTCTATAAATTCTCCGTCTGCCATGTAGTCGTTTTCGATTGCGTCTGTGTTTGCGCCTTTGTATCTGGTTGGCGAATAATTAAGTTTGGCTTTGTTGATGTCGCTTAGATTTACGTTGTAAGGTGGATCTGTAAAAACTGTATCTATGATTTCCTCGTCGCTGTTGATTAATTTGTCGACGTCTTTTTCTTTGGTGCTGTCGCCACACATTAATCTGTGATTCCCTAGCTGGTAGATGTCGCCTAGTTTCGCTCTTGGCTCTTCTGGAACTTCTACCTCGTACTCATCCTCCACCACTTCTTTCTCGTTTATTTGTGGATCAATTTCAAATCCTAGCTCGCTCATGTCTATGTTCTTGAAACTGAACAGCTCGTCGTTTAGGATGTCTAGATCGAAGTCGCTATTCATTGTTAGCTGGTTATGTGCTAACGTGTAGGCTCTTCTTTCCTCGTCATTCAAATGATCCAATCTGATTATTGGCACTTCTGTAAATCCTAGCTCTTTGCACGCTATCAATCTGCCGTGTCCCTCTACGATTTCGTCTTTCCAGATTCCTATCGGATCATCCATCCCGAACTTCTTGATTGAATTCTTTATTTGTTCTATCTGCTCTGGTGGATGTTTCTTTGCGTTGTTTTTGTATGGTTTGATTTCGTCTATACCGACGTATTCGATTTTGAGTTTTTGATTTTCTTTCATGTTTCGTTGCTTCCTTTCATCTTTTTTGGTTTTCTTTGATTTTTTGCAATTACCACACCCCTTACGGGCTTTTTGCTCATTTTTCAGAGGCTCTCGCCCC
>Ga0247609_10001351_pt1 | contig 29581 bp, 29 predicted proteins | sample 172DNAGHGlowgp2_FD_193487 | JGI IMG/M metagenome (GOLD analysis project Ga0247609, IMG submission 193487) | Sheep rumen microbial communities from Palmerston North, Manawatu-Wanganui, New Zealand - 1728 DNA GHGlow gp2 | ecosystem: Host-associated > Mammals > Digestive system > Stomach > Rumen ... | reverse complement strand
AGCACTTTTTCTGCACAAAACCTACACCTTTTTGACCATCTGCCACCAAAACTGCCACCCACATGAATACAAGTATATCAATTATTTACATCACAAAGGTGGCAGTTATGCAGTTTTTGAAGAGAAAATAAATATAGTAAATGCGCCCAGCTTCACTCCGTAAAAGTACAAACAATGGTACCTTTTGTCTTTACATCGTGTTAATGAACGATAAAAGGTGCCCCAGTCTTTGAATTTTTTGCGAAAAATGACTATATTATAAATTATATGTGTATCTTTGCAGCGGCTTACCCAATGAACTAAAGAACAAAAACCGCATAAACTACCAATGAAAGGACTATCTAAATCACGTTACACGGCTTTCTGCCAGTGTCCCAAGAACCTGTGGCTAAAGATCTATAAACCAGAGCAAGCAACCATTGATGAGGGTGTGGAAGCACGCTTTGAGAGAGGAAATGTTGTGGGCGACCTCGCCATGGGGCTCTTTGGCGACTACAAAGAAGCACATGCTGAAAAGGTGGATGAAAATGGCAACACCTTACGGGACGAAAAAGGTCGGCCCCAACTCGATCTCGCAAAGATGGTGGAGCAAACCCGTCAGTGGATGCAGGAGGGTGTGGAGAATATCTGTGAAGCGTCCTTCGCGTTAGAGGGTCACTATTGTGCCGTGGATATCCTGCGCAAGGACGGCGACGGTTGGGCCATCTACGAGGTGAAGAGCACCAGTTTCCCCGAGTTCAACGGCAAGAAAGCCAAGCTGGAGAAATATGTGCCCGACATAGCCTACCAGAAATGGGTGCTGACACAATGCGGCGTGAAGGTCACGGGCACTTATCTGGTTTGTCTGGACAGCGATTATGTGCGTCAGGGCGACCTCGACATACAGCAGCTCTTTACCATCAAGGATATGCATGATATGGTGGAGAACGAATACCTCAAGGTGCAGGCCCGTGCCACCCGTGCCCTGCAGGTTATCAACAATGTCGAAGAGCCCCAAATCGACTTGTCGGAACATTGTAACAAGCCTTATCCCTGTGCTTTCTGGAAGTATTGCACAGAAGATTTACCTAAGCCCTCTGTATTCGATATCTATGGAGGCACGTTCAGCAGCAAGGGGCCAGACCGCTTCTTCATACCCCAGAAGCTGAAATACTATCGTGAGGGCAAATGCGGCTTCGAAGACCTGAAGGGCGAAGAGTTAGGTCATATCCAGCGCCTTCAGGTGGAGCGTCGCACTTACATCGACCGCGAGGGTATCAAGCGTTTCCTCGACACCCTCAGCTATCCGCTCTATTTCCTCGACTTCGAGACCATGCAGGATCCCATCCCGCAGTTTGACGGAGCTAAGGTCTATGCTCAGATTCCTTTTCAGTACTCTCTGCATATCAAGGAGAGTGCAACAGCTCCCTATGAACATCGTGAGTATTTGGCTCCCAGCAATGGCAAAGATCCGCGTCGCGCTTTGGCAATACAGCTTTGTAGCGATATTCCCATGGGGGTCTGCACGTTGGCCTACAACAAGAAGTTCGAGGTGGGTCGTATAGAGGAACTGGCAAGCCTCTATCCGGAGCTTTCTGTGCATCTGCTCGACATTGCCCGCCATATCTGCGACCTTCTCGACCCCTTCGAGGCAGGCTATTACTATCTGCCCGCAATGGGTGGCTCCTTCAGCATCAAGCATGTGTTGCCAGCCCTCTTCCCTGATGATGACGAGCTGGACTACAAGCACCTCGATGAGCGTTGCCAGAACGGAGGCGACGCGATGACCATTTTCCCTCGCATCAAGGATATGGAACCCGAAGAGGCTGAAGCCTGCCGCGAAGCATTGCTCCAGTATTGCAAGCTCGACACTTGGGCAATGGTAAAGGTTTGGGAAAAACTGCAAGAAGTGTCAGGAGGGCTTTAACCGATAGAAATAAAGACAATTAAATACAACAAAAATAAACTAATGAACCTCACGATGTTCAATATCCCCGACTCTGTAAAGGTGATTGACATCTGTGCTTTTGAGGACTGTTCAAATTTGGCCAGCATCAATATCCCTGACACAATGACCACAATAAGTAATTATGCTTTTGCAGGTTGCACCAGCTTGACCAGCATAATTATTCCAAGCTCTGTGATAAATGTCGGTTACAATTTATTTGACGGATGCTCTAACCTCAAATCGGTTTCCATATTAGGTCCTGTATGGGAAATTGGAACACAAACATTCAATAATTGCATTGCTTTAGAAACTGTGACCTTCGGAACGGGTATCAAGAAAATCGAAAAAGATGCTTTCGATGGATGTACAGCCCTGAAGACCATCTACGTGCCCGCCAAGAAGGCCGACTACTACAAGAAGCGTCTGCCAGAGAAGTTCCACAGCCTTATTGTGGAACTGCCTGCAGAAAAGAAGGCTAAGAAGTAAATTGAACATCTCATCGGAGCGCAGTCATCATCCGGCTGCGCTCCAATACCGACCGCTATGTCTATCTGCGTGAATACAGCGGAAACGTCAGGAAGAAATGACAAGGAATGCAGAAAAAGTTTAAAATAACGCAGTTAGCATAGTACTTTTTCTGCAAATTAGCGCGTTTTAGAGATGTTTTTATTAACTTTGCACCGAAAAAAGACATAACCATACTCCCGATTTTCTTATAAAATTCAGGAGTACACTCTCAAATTTCATAGATTTATGTACAAGAGGATTTTTGATATAGAGAGCAAGTTGGATGAAGGGATGTTCCTGTTTGGCGCACGTCAGACGGGCAAATCCACTCTACTAAAAGAACGGTTCAAAGGAGCGATTTATTACGATCTACTTAATCCAAGTGTGAGAAAGGCTCTAAAGCTGAATCCTAATTCCTTATGGGAGGCTCTTCAGGACAAACCTGCCGGTACGCTGGTTATAATTGATGAGATACAAAAAGTGCCAGACCTGTTGGATGTGGTGCATTCCTTGATGGTGGATAGGGGATTGTTCTTTATACTCAGTGGTTCCAGCGCCAGAAAGCTCAAACGTTCTGGAGCCAATACGCTTGGAGGTCGTGCAATACCCGAAACGCTTTATCCTCTGGTTTGGCCGGAGGTAACGGACTTCCAAATCGACCGTGCCATTCAGAACGGTATGATTCCACGCCACTATATGGTAGAGGATGCCACTAAACGTTTGTCAGGTTACGTGAAAGTGTATCTGGACGAAGAAATAAGAGAAGAGGGCGAGGTAAGGGAACTTGATGCATTCGAGCGTTTTATGGAGGTCGCCGCCATTTCAGACGGAGAAATGCTGAACTATTCTAACATTGCTTCAGACTGTGGTGTGTCTGCCAAGACCGTCAAGTCTTATTTCCAAATTCTGTATGATACGCTTATCGGTTATGAGATTCCTGCATTTCGGAAAGAAATCAAGAGGAAAATTGTTCAAGCTCCACGGTTCTATTATTTTGATGTCGGGCTTGCCAACTATCTGATGGGCCGTAACTCCCTAAAACGTGGTACCGATGATTACGGACATGCCTTTGAGCACTTTATCATGCAGGAAATTATTGCTTATAAGGGATACAACAACAAACGAGACACGATATCATATTGGCACACTTATGACCAGAAGGAAGTGGATGCTGTTATCGGGGACGCAAAAGTTGCCATTGAGATTAAGTCCTCAGAGCATGTGGAGACGAAACACAAGAAAGGGCTTAAAGCCTTCAAAGAAGAGCACCCTGCCTGCCGACTTATTCTTGTGTCATTGGACCCTATTACCCGCAAATCTGGTGACGAAGAATTGATCTATGTCTTAGACTTTCTGAAAATGCTTTGGAACGGTGATATCTTCTAGAAGTCGTTTTGGGCGATGACTAGTTAAGATAAATCAATAAAGCTAAGGACCTCGCGATGTATAGGGAATCGTAAAGGAACATGGAAATAAAGTTTCTATTTGAAGATGAATTCCGTGGTTGGTACAAGAATATAAATAAAACTACAGATCACGAGACATCTGAATGTGCTACTCGAATAAAAAAAATATTGAATGGAGTAGATAATATACCTGATTTTGAAAAAGAATACCTAACATATGTGCCAGCCTTGATGTCTATCGATAAAAACAAGGGGTTTCAGTTACTCTCCTACGTATATGCAGATGGATATCTTTCAGGCAATAGATGTTCACATCTTCAGCACTATTTCAATTTCTGTGCACAAAAGAGGAAATGGGATGGCGTAAAGGAACTTGATAATAATTGTTATGACGAAATAAAAGGCTATCTTGATAATCGTATAGTGTGGATATGTAATAATAATTTTAAAGACAATTTCAGCTTCGATAAGAACGCAAAAAAATATATTTATAAGAACAGATTTTCGAAGTTGTTTATTTCTCGGATAGATTCTTGGGGACGTAATTATTTTCCTCTAGGGATAATTAAGGAGATTATAGACGATCAAGTATTTACTGGTAATTGGAAAAAAGATATTATTAAAACGATTAAAGTAATAACAGAACCTAACGACAGTAGTTCAGAATATGATCTATGGAATATTGCCTTTTTTGATTTCAGAAGAATTGAGGATGGTAGATTTAGAGTGTTTGCCATTACAAAGAAAAGAGAATATGCAAAGGTTTTCACCTCATGCTTAGGAGGTGAACCCAAAGAGATGTTGTTTAAAACACCAGGTGATATGACAATCGATCACAAAAAATCACTCTATAAAATTGTACAAGAGATTAAGGATAAGAGACCAGACATAAAAGAAATATTAGAACATCTTACGACAAAAGACAAGTGTATAGAACCGTCCGCTTTTGAGAATCCTGGTTCTTTGAAAGAGACTCTGAAGAAACTATTAAGAATGATTCTCAAGGAAACAAAATGCGAATTGATGGAAAAGGGCGAAAACTCAAGAAAAAGCAATAAAATATAATGTTCAAAGACTGCAGTAATTGCATGAAGAAATAAAGACTTGAAGAAAGATTATGAATAAACTTGGCATAGTGTTAAACTTATACCCCCTTAAAAATTATGGAATTAAATGATTACATACAAATCCTGATGCTATTGGTTTCGGCGATAGCAATCATTGTTTCGGCGTGGATGTCAATGGCTGCCATCAAAGCATCTATGGAGATGGTAAAGGAGCAGAATCAGATACAAATGTTCGCTGAATATACCAGTCGTTTCCAAGATATCGTATTAGCTATGCCTAAGAGCGTGTTTGATGGAACAGGAACTGTTGATCAGGATGTTCTCAGGTATATGCAATTGTATTTCAATCTGTGCAGTGAAGAGTTTGATTTAAAAACAAGGGATGCCATCAACCCTGATGTTTGGGAGAAATGGAAGACGGGAATGGCCACAACGTTTAATATTCCTATATACCAAAAATCTTGGGAAGTCCTCAAGAATGGTTACTCTCAGCAGCCGGCCTTTTTCGATTTTATAAATTCTCTCATAACAGGACACGAGCAAACCAAATAGCCCCTTCATGAGACAACTATTCACTATATTATTCCTCATCCTGGCCCTTGCTGTTAAGGCGCAGCAGATTTCGTATGTTGAGGAGACGAGGTCGTGGTACTATGTTTATGATGACAAGGGCAAGAAGATTGGCGGTCTGTCACGCAACAGCATCGGAGAGTTGAAGGGCTGGGGCTCGGACTTCCTGGTGGCTAAGTACTACTCTTTCTATCGCACCTATGATGCTAAGGGAAAGGTGCTGAAAGCAATGAATGTCTCAGACGTGGGTGAGATTGTGGGCGTCAGCGGCAACACCATCACCAGCCGCAAAGGCAGCTGGATCTTCACTTGGAACAAAGAGGGCAAGAAAATTAGTTCGAGGACGGCATCAAAATAAAAGATGCTGCAGAATGAAAAAATCTCACTTCCGGATTAAATTTTCTGAACTTCGTTCTATATTATAGATGTAACCCATAATTGCATTAGTCATGAGAACAAGCAGACAGTTTTCTGAAGAGCTCCGAAAAGAATTGGAGAGCAGAGAACGCGAAACAACAAGGTTCCTATGGAGCCGCACCTATATCATGAAACAGAAAGGTCAGACTGTTTGTTTCTTCAGAATGATCGAGCGCACAGACAGCACGCTCACCTTCGCCCTGAATAAGAAAGGCAACCACGAAACGCTGACAGGAATGATCTTTGTCCCTGAAGGCGAAGAGCGCGAAGTGTGCGGCTTCGACTGGCAAGGCAAAAAGGCCTTCCTCACAGCCGACCACTATATAGAACGTGGCTACAAAGGCAGACGACCCGAAGGCAAAGAGCCGCAGCTGCTGATTGGTGACGAATGGGTGGACTTCGGCAAGATGAATGAGGCTATACAGCGAATGGACGAACGTTTTTTAAAAGGTATTACAGCAGAAGAGAAAATGATTGTTTACGTAGATTTGGACAATACGCTGGTGAATTTCATGTCCGGCGTGAAGAAGTGCTCGGCAGAAGATATCGAGAAGTATGGCAAGACAGATGACTTGGATGACATCCCTGGCGTCTTCGCCAAGATGGAACCCATTGAGGGTGCTGTCGAGGGCTTCCAATTCCTGGCAAAGCATTTTGACACCTATATTCTGAGCACTGCCCCCTGGGATAATCCTTCTGCTTGGAGTGACAAACTCGAATGGGTGAAAAAATATCTGGGCGACGCTGCCTACAAGCGCCTCATCCTCACGCACCACAAAGACCTGAACCGAGGCGACTACCTGATTGATGACAGCGTGAAGAATGGCGTGGCTGAGTTCCGAGGCACGCACATTCATTTCGGTTCTCCTGAATTCCCTAACTGGAAAGCTGTTACAGAATTCTTCCAATCGTTTATTGATGAAGATGCGTGAGATAACCAATGATCAGAAGCTCCTCGCCGAGTCGGCTTGGCTGCTGTTCGAGAACAAGGAACGCATTCTGGCTGACCCAAGAATGGCTCACGTTCCCATCGATATGCAGAACTGCCTGGCATACTTTGGGTCGAGAGCTTTCGAGGGCGCTACCCTTGGGGCGTATCTGGAGTGGTGGAGCGAGGGAAATGGTTGCCGGACGGACAAGCAGGGCGCCCCCTTTTTGGTGGTTCGCATAGCAGGCAGCCCTCTGTCAGGGATGAATAAGTGCCAAATCGTTAAGCAGAATGGAGAGCAGGGCATTGTCCGATTAGACCGTTTCCCAAGTACATGGAAATCTTTCGCGCATATCTGTCAACGATATAGAGGATCAACGTACGATAGTACCATTTTAACTTTGGAACAAGTTATCCTCTTGCTAAGGGCATAGTCACATTTTTCGCGAGAATTTCAAAACCTTTCTTTGAATTTCTCGCGAAAAATGCTTATATTATAAATAATCTGTGTATTTTTGCAGCGGCTTACCTCATGAACTGAACTAACTAAACTATTTTCATACATGGCAAAAGAACTACAATTCAAGTTGAACGGAGCGGACTATGGAGCCGCACCCGTGAAACTGGAGCGAAAGAAGATTTATGGATGGACTGACACCGTGGCTACCGACCGTAGTGGCGAGGTGTGCAGCTCTGCTTACCTGTCACCAGATGATGCACTCATCATTCCATCGGGCGGTCTGAAACAGGCTACAGTCAACGAAGAAGGACGCTGGGTGGAGAAAAGCGAGCTCGTAGCTTACAGCGAGGATGGCAGCAAAGCGCTGCCCACCATCGCCTCGTCCTTCGATGCACCTATTGAACTGAAGAAGAAAGCCACAACTGAAGAATTCCTCGACAACGACTGGGAATCGGTCTATCAACTTGTCAACCCCGATCTGGCCGCTGCAGTGGGTGATGACATCTACAAGTTTGACTTCTGTTATCGCGGCGGCACCAACCACAACGAAGCCTATCTCATGGCCACTCCCGCCGGCCTGTTCCTATTTGCTGGCGACAGACAGGAGTTCCCCCTCGTTGCGTTGGCTGATGAAACCACGATCGACGACACAGAGGAACCTGTGGAGGAAGAAATCGATGAGTTGGATTTCAGTATGTTTTAAACGATTGAGATTATGGGATTTAGTACAACTGCGACCCTGATAGTAATGCGGAAGGAAGATTTCTCCCGTGTTTTCAACTTTGTCAAACCCGATGAGCATGACAAAGAGCCTCAAACGGATGAAGAATACAAACAAGTTATGAATTATGTCGATACGCTTTCCGGAGAAGAGCGGGCCGCATGGATGACGTGTCACTGCACACGCCTCTATGTCGATTTCCGTGCTGAAGAAGATCAACAGGAGCTGTCATGGTTTGGAAGAAACGAGATTGGCGGTTGGGCGGTGGACATCGCAGAATTGGTTGTCGGACAGTTCCCTGATGTGGATTTCCGTATTTCCACTTTTTGTGACTTTGGCGGTCTCGACCTCAGGTACGGTGTTTCTGAGAACGGCAAAGTCAAATGGATTGAACTGAGTGATGATGTACAAGAGATGTTTGAATGGGGAATCGATGTGGATCCTTATACTGGTCCCACACCAGAGAATATGGAAGAACTGAAACAACACAGGAGAGCACGAGTGCGGGAGATGATTGACCTTGGAGTAAACATCAGCATAGACCAATGGCCTCCTACAAGCGAGCAGTTTGATGAGGAACGTCGTCTTAAATATGGGGAGCCAACACCAATGGAGCATAATGATGATGATCCTGATCTGCCATTCTAAACAAAACCATTTAACGAATTAATATATTATGCGAAAGATAAATCTATCCAACGATACGAAACGTGATGCCGAGGTAGCTTTTGGCACGACGTTTCATCGCCCGACGCCCGTCTATAAGACGGCTGACGGCAAAAAGAGTGTGAATGAACGGCGAGTGCGCGCCACGATGAAGACCACTGATGAGGCACTGCTCGCACAGTATGGCGAAGGACTGGCCGATGCCCTCATCGCCGGCGACCCCGAAGTGGATATGGAGCAGTTCGGCCTGAAAGTCGAGGGGCTGAAGAAGGTGTTTGTGACGCCTGCCCAGAAAGTGGCTTACGGCGTGACGCTCTCAGAGCACGTCTTTCTGGCTGATGGTACAGAGAAAGAAGTGCGCCCTGAGCAGTCCACCACTGCCAATATCGCTCTCGATGGGTTGCCCCTGCGCTGGACGGGCAAACTCATTCCCCGTCAGAAGGCCATGCGGATGTTTATGTTCAAGAAGAGTTATCAGGTGCAGCATGTCAACGGTCTTACCTACGACTTCCTCTTCGATATGGCGAAGAAATTGGCTGAGGCTGATTCGATGATGCTGGTAGGTGGTGGACAGAAAGGTATTGAACCTATCGTGATGGCCAATGGTGGTACACCTTATCGCGCCTTCCTCGAAGGTCGTGTAGATGGCGACAAGTACGCCCTTATCCTGCGCCTAACAAACATGGAACTGAAATCAATTGAATAACTTAAAACCTCACGATATACAGGTAATCGTGAAACTGACCTATGGCAAAATATGAAATCAAAGACGGCGTGGGAATCATTCCTGAAGGAACAATAGAAATTGAGACAGATGCTTTTGCTGGCTGTGTTGACCTTAAGAGCATTACTATTCCTTCATCGGTGACAACACTGGGTGATGGTGTGTTTTGGTGCTGTGAGAATCTGACAGAAATAGTTATCCCTGCTTCTGTGAATAAGATTGGACACTCACTCTTCGGAGGTTGCACCAATTTGAAAAGTGTCGTGGTGGAAGAAGGTAACAAGACTTTTGACAGTCGTGAGCAATGCAACGCTATCATTGAGACTGCCACTAATCGTTTGGTTGCCGGATGCATGACAACAATCATCCCACAATCAGTCACTGAGATAGGATTTGCTGCATTCAGAAACTGCACAACCTTGCAGGAGATACAAATTCCCGATGGAGTGACCGCCATCGGCGAGTATGCTTTCATTAGCTGTCAGGCACTCACCAGCATCGTCTTGCCAGAGGGCATTACGGAGATAAAGGAATGTGCGTTCCAGGAGTGTACAAATCTTGAGGAGGCTTGCGTTCCCGACACTGTGACGAAGATAGGCGAATGCGCATTCTACAAATGCTCAAAGCTATCCAACCTCGCATTGCCAGAGAAACTCGTGGAAATGGGGAAGGCAGCACTTGCGGCAACTAGGCTTACAAAGATTGAAGTGCCAGAATCACTGAAGGTGATCCCCCCCTATGCGTTCTCTGTGACCGATATTACGAGCATCACCATACCTGCATCTGTCACGGAGATTGGCGACAAGGCTTTCAAGGGCTGCAGACGCTTAGAGTCAATTCAAGTGCCCAACGGCAGAGAAGACTTCTACAAGGCAATGTTGCCAGAAGAGTTACACGAACTGATTAACAAGAAAGTTGCTGACAAAAGTGAAGAGCAGGTTCCTTTGGCTGAGAGTATCGAAAAGACCTGTACGGAAATCAAAGACTATCTCAGTTCAATTGGAAAGAACAAATTCACGATTTACACCAGTGATTTTTCCGACAAACTGGATGAGGACAAGGTAGAAGACTTAGACAATGCCGAGAATGTCAGCCTGCTCAACAGCTATGGCTCCGTGGGCGGCTATTGGGCAATCTATGCCGTAGTAAGGAGAGTCAAGGTGAAGAAGAATGTGCTGTTGTTCGATGTAGAAGAATACTATTCTACCATAGATGGTGGTAATATGAACATGGAACCTGAACTGTATAAAGACCTCTCCATCAGTGACTTGATTCGCAATTGTGGCGAAGAACGCGTGAAAGAGTGTGTAGAAGGTCTCTGTGGCTATATCCAGGATGAATATATCGTAGCCCTTAATAAATAATATAAAGAACCTCGCGATGTACAGGTAATCGTAATATGAATTATGGCAAAATATGAAATCAAAGACGGAGTATGTATCATACCCGAAGGAACAGAGAAAGTGTATGTCGATGCCGATTGTTGTGAGGCAATCAAGGAGGTTGTCATCCCTTCATCGGTAACCGAAATCAGCAATGAAGCCTTCAGGAATTGTTATCATTTGGAGAAAGTTGTGATTCCTAATTCCGTGAAGAAGATAGGCAAAGAGGCTTTCTATGAATGCCGTGAGTTGAAAGAGTTGTTCATTCCAGATTCTGTAAAAGAGATCGGCATGGAAGCTTTTTATAATTGCAAGAAGTTGGAAAAGGTACGGATTCCCGATTCGGTGAAAGAGATAGAATATGAACTGTTTCGGGAATGTAACAGCCTCACCGAGGTTGTGTTTCCTGCTGGGATTACGACTATCGGCGACTCTATGTTCATGCATTGTGGCTTTACCACGCTGGAAATCCCTGATAGTGTTAAGATAATAGAGAAAGATGCTTTTGCTTTCTGTGAAAACCTGCAGAAAATCGTACTGCCAGAAGGGCTGCTTGTTATAGGAGATAATGCCTTTGATGGGTGTCATCAGCTCACGGAAATCGTTATTCCTTCATCGGTTCTTCAAATAGGTTCTAAAGCTTTTGATGATTCAGGGTTGAAGCAATTACAGATACCCGCTTCCGTGAAAAGTATTGGAAAGGCTATCACGGCTGGCTGCGAGGCGTTGACCAGTATTGTCGTTGACGAGGGCAATAAATATTATGATTCGCGCGATAACTGCAATGCTATCATAGAGAAGGAAAACTGGAAACTCATAGCTGGCTGCGGCACTTCCACCATCCCTGACTCTGTCGTCACCATAGCTGAAGAGGCATTCCGCAAAAGCAGCCTTACTACCATCACAATCCCAGACTCGGTCAAGTTCATTGAGGAGGGGGCGTTCCGTTTCTCAGATAAATTGGTTCGCGTAGAGATTCCAGGTTCTGTTTGGGTTATCTGTCAAAATACTTTCGGTGAGTGCAAAAGCCTCTCCGAAGTAATTATCGGCGAAGGTGTGACAGAAATTGAAAAAAGCGCTTTTTGGGAATGTCCCATTAAGTCCATCCAGCTTCCATCCTCGCTGATCAAATTATCCGGTTTCATCGGATGTCCCCTGACCTCCATCACGATTCCAGAAGGAGTGGAGGTGATAGGCGAGGATGCATTTAGGAATTGTAAAGAACTTATCAGCGTAGTCATCCCCAGTTCGGTCAAAAGAATCTTTGGTGGAGCTTTTGCAGGTTGTTCCACTCTGACCTCTTTGGTCATCTCAGAAGGAGTAGCACAGATTGGCGGCAATAATAACTGGAATGAGTCCTACAGCACCTTTAATGGTTGCAGCAGCCTTACGTCAGTCGTTATTCCTGAAGGGGTAAATGCACTTGGCCCTAAAGCTTTTAGTGATTGCACATCTTTGAAAGAAGTTACCCTGCCCAGCACAATCACATGGGTTGGAAATGCGTTATTTAGTAATTGCACGAATCTAAAAGCAATTTATTGCCATGTGACAGATCCTACACAAATCGAGATGGAGCGCGGAGTGGAACTTGGCGGCCATCAGGCAACGCTCTATGTCCCTGCAGGCAAAGGCGTGGTAGCAGCTTACAAGAAAAAGGCCGTATGGAAGAAGTTCGCAGCCATCAAGCCGATGGAAGAATAAAAACAGATTTGAGTGTATGGAACAGAAGTATATACAGGCAGCCATTAACTATAAGAAGAATATAGCCGGAAAGTTTGTGCTTGTGGAGGGCGCGAAGCTGAAACAGCGTGTGGAGGGCGAACGCCTCTGCGTAACGAAGAAGATTGACGGTCACCTGCAAGTGGTGTTCTGGCAGGACGGTCAGGTGTTTATGCTGAATGCCAGCGGAAAGCAAAAAGCAGAGAAGCTGAAATGCCTCGATGCCTTTGCTGAAGCCATGAAGGCAGCAGGCGTGAAGTCGGCAACGATCGCAGCAGAACTCTATCTTCCTCGTCCTGACGGGCGTCCTCGTTGTGGCGATGTAGCTGCTGCGTTGGCAGACGATGCCAAGCGTGACGAACTCAGCCTCGCCCCATTCGATATCATCGAACTTGACGGTGAGCCTTGGAAGGTAGAGCACTACAGCGAAACATATAAAAAGCTCGAGAAGCTTTTTATAGTTGAAAGTTTAAAGTTGAAAGTTGAAAGCTCATTAGTTACTCCAGTCCAAATGAGGAACGCAACAAACCACGACGAGGTACAGGAAATCTACGACGAATGGGTCGTAGGCGAAGGTGCCGAGGGATTGGTAGTTCACTCAGAATCACCTATGGTATGGAAGGTAAAGCCTCGCCATACCATTGATGCAGCCGTCATTGGTTACACCACAGCAGATCGTGGTATTCGCGACTTGATGTTTGCCGTGCGCCGCCCAGACGGACTCTTCCAGATGTTTGTCTTAGGCTCTACAGGCCTTACTGACGAGCAGCGTGCCGACATTGCCCAGCGACTGAGCACGAAGCATGTGGAGTCGCAGTATGTACTCTCAGATTCTCGCGGCATCGCCTACCAAATGGTGAAGCCGGAACTGGTGTTCGAGATCAGCGTGCTGGAACTTGTGGCTCGTGGCAACGATGATAAGATTAAGATGAACCCATTGCTAAAGTATGATGAGGCTCAAGGCTGGCTCATGGAAGGTGTTACTCCAGGTGTTTCGGCTTTGGGCATCACCATCGACCAGGAGCGCACAGACAAACAACCCAATGAGACCGACGTACGAATCTCGCAGCTCACCGACATCTGTCCCTTCGAGGAACCAGAAGGTGGCAAGGCTGAATTGGCAAAGAGTGAACTCTTAGAGCGCCATGTCTATAAAAAGGTATCAGGTGAGAAGGTCATGCTGCATAAGTTCCTGCTTTGGAAGACCAACAAGGAACAGAGTGGCCGCTATCCTGCCTATATCATCTATCATACCGACTTCAGCTCCAGCCGTAAGGAGATGATCAAGCGCGACATGCTCTACAGCAACGACGAACAACAGATCCGCGACCTCCTCGCTGCTGAAATAGCCGATAACGTGAAGAAAGGCTGGGAGGAAGTAGCATAAATACCAATAATTCTATGTACAGCGGAATACGACTTTTCAAGACAGCGTTTAGGAACACGCGACGTCAGATTTTCGTGTCTGGCATTTTTCTGGTTGCAATAACATGTGTACTAACGGTCATCCTGTATCTGGCAGAAAGCCGGGTGGATCCCGAATTTAGCCTCTGGGATGCCATTATCTGGCCATACGAGAAATATCTTGGCGACCCGGGCAAGGTAGTCGATGACCCTTTGATGTCTCCCATTGGCAAGTTTATCGGTACGCTTGTCGGTATCATGGGAGTGGCTATTTTTGCCGTGCCGGCCGGCCTCATCGGTTCCGGACTGACGGATGCGATGGACGAGGAGAAACGCGAGGACGAGCTGAATGGCTTTCGCCGCCGCATGCTGAAGGCCTTCCGTCGCTCAGCCAACAAGGGATTGCGCGAGTATCTGAACGCATTGCCTGACGGTGGCGGCGAGGCCATGAAGGTACTGAACTTTGTGCCGCAACGCGTCAAGGTGGCCAAGATGCAGACCCGCCAGGGGATGGATATGAATGACATTATTGACACTTGCAACAAGTTCGACGAGTTCCGACTGAAGAATCTCGCTGATGCCCACAGCGACGAGGACGATGCTGAGGACCGCTTTGTCGTAGAGCATTTTCCACTGAACCGCAGTTATGGTTGTTTTGTTAACCGGAACTCCAAGGTGACAATAGTCAGCACCAGCAGTTTCGATGAGGTGGGCATGGGTTGGTTCACCTACTATCTAGCCAAAATAGGTGGTTTCAACTATATCAGTAAGGAGTTGGAAGTCGATACGGACGAACTGGATTCGTTCTACAACCTCTCTGAAAAACCACTCTACGACAAGAAGCCACTCTCGGCCTATGATGAGAAGAAAGACAAGGAGGCTGTCGAGATATTGAAAAAGAAGCAAGACCATCGCGATGAGTTCTTTAACGATCTGAAAGAAGTGGTACATGACGGTTCATGGGTTATCATCATTACGGAGCATCTGAAGACGAAGGAGAACCAGACCGACTTCCACTTTGCGAACTCACAGAAAAAAGGCATGGAACCTACTATCAATGACATAGAGACTTATCAGGACCTCTTTGAACAGTTCGATGCTGCCATGAAGACCGACTTCGGCTTAGACTGCGTCATCTCTTCATCTCGTTATCCGTTGTTGAAGAAGAACTTGGGATATACCATCCGCAAGGACATAGCCAATGCGAACGTCTTCGTGCTCCGTCCGTCATCAGAGCTGGTGAACTTCAACGACCGCAAGTTGGCCATTGCCTATCGCATGGCTACTGTCATTAGCCAGCAGTTAGACGGGGGCCGGGGCATAGATCCCGATGATGTAAAAGATTTCAAGGAAACAGGATTTGGATACAGGAAAGTTGAAAATGGAACTGCTTAAACAACTCTACACCATTCATTCCCCTTTTTATAGGGAATGGCCGATGATTTGCTTCATCCGTGAGTATATCCGCCAGCATGTGCCCGAAGCTGATGTGCAGATGGACAGCTGGGGCAACTTATATGTGATTAAAGGTGAAGGGTTAAAGGTTAAAGATAATGAGCTAAAAGGTTATCCTACGCTCGCCTGCCATCTCGATCAGGTTCAGGAACTGCATAGTGAAGACTTTGAAGTGCGCCAAGAGGGTGACAGGCTCTACGGCTGGAGCGAAAAGAACCAGCAGCGTGAGGGCTTAGGTGCCGACGACAAGAACGGCATCTGGGTGTGTCTGCGCTGTCTGGAGGAATGTCCTAATTTGAAAGTCTTCATGGCTGTGGGCGAGGAGAAAGGCTGCATCGGCAGTAACCATGCCGACATGTCGTTCTTTGCCGATTGTCTCTACGTGCTTGAGCCCGACTGCAAAGGCGGCGAGGAGATCCACACCGTCCTGCGTGACATCCCTTGTGCCAGTCCCGACTTCGAACAAGCCCTGCTCGCCGACAATGTTCAAAGTTCAAAGTTCAATGTTCAATATTCCATCACAGATGGAAAGACCAGCGACATCTTCGCCCTGACCCTGAACGACATCGGCGTGAGCTGCGCCAACATCCCTGCCGGCTACCACAACCCCCACAAGGATGACGAATACACCCTCCTCTCGGAGTTGGAGCACACCCTCGCCTTCATCCGCCATTTTATCACCACCGAGCACCGACGCTTCCCTCATATCTTCAAGACCTATACCCAACAGATGATTGAGGGACTGACCAAGAATTTCTAAACCGACAGAAATCCCGCCGCACGGTGCACAAATATGGCAACTTTTTGCTAAAATTCGTTGCCACCCCTTAAATGATGTTAAATGTCTGTTTTTTCGGTAAGAAATGACTATATTTGCAATTGATTTACCGCATGAGCAACTAAAGACCAAGAATATGTATACAGTCGACTACCTTAAAACATTACACGCCGATTACGTGGAATGGAACACAGACCCGGGAAGCATGATCATGCCAAAAGACGTCTACAATATAGATTATGCTTCCGATGATGAGATAGAAAGTCTCGCGGAAATAGAAGATGAGGATGACTTCGTAGATGCCATCCGAGAACTCATTCAGGATTTCCTCGCCACCGGCACAGTGAAATCGTTTCAACTCAAAGACCCCACCGGCAAACTGCTTTGCGAGTATGACGATGGGTTTTGGGATTAAAAGATTCGTCTCGTATTCATAGAACATAGAGTAACAAAATAACAATTGAACCTCGCGATGTATAGGGAATCGTGGAATTGTTATGGCACTTAAGATAACGAAAGACAGCAAGTTCATAAAAGGTAAACTTGTTAACGGAGAAGAGTATGGTGAACTCCTTAACGATAATATGATTCCATACGGATATTATGAAGGGCATGAGGAATTCAAGGAAATAATCATCCCTGACGGAATCATTAAGATTGTCTCCGAGGCATTCATGGACTGTTCTTCTCTGACCTCTATCACCCTTCCAGATTCTCTGCAGCGCATAGACTTCAACGCTTTTGTCGGCTGCACCGCATTGCAGAAGATCATCCTCCCTAATACTTTAGATGAAGTGGAATGCTGGTTAGACGGAAGAGGTGTAGCCAAGATCTCAATGTCCAACCCCACCTCCGACAAGCTCATTGAGAATCTGAAAAAAGGCTATGCCATGGATCTTTACTATAAGGGCGAATATCGAGATGATCACTGGGATTGAGGGAGTGCATAAAACAAATTAAACCAAAACAATTATCATGGATAATTCAATAGAGCTAAAACCCGTAAAAGACTTATTGGGAATGAACTTCTTCATCCCAGAATACCAACGAGGTTATCGGTGGAAAACAAGACAAGTGCTCGATTTGTTGGAGGATTTACAAGATTTCATAGATACTAAGACAAATGGCAGCTATTGTTTGCAACCTTTAGTAGTTAATAAACACCAGAACATAGATGATATTCGTCAAAAGGTCCAGGAAGCCCTTGAAAATAATAAAGAGATTGATACCATTAAGGAAATACTGCAAGATCAGTGGGATGTGGTTGACGGGCAGCAGCGACTGACTACATTATTCATTTTAATAAGGTTTTTATCTAGCAAAACGGGCAACGATAATTATCCTTATCGTATTGAATATGAAACAAGACCAGGAAGTCGTGATTTTTTATTCAACATAGAGAAAAAAAGTGCTTCGGACAACATTGACTTCAGGCACATTTATAATACGCACGTGGCCATTGAAAACTGGTTTAAGAAAAAGAATAAAACTGACAAGGATAAAGAACAATTTCTTCAAACAATACTCAATCAAATTGAGTTCATCTGGTATAAATCAGAAGAAGACCCTATTGAAGTTTTTACTCGTCTGAATATCGGAAAGATTTCGCTGACCAACGCAGAACTTGTAAAAGCGTTATTGCTAAACAAAGCGAATTTCAATGATGGAAGTATTCCAACGCAGAACGAAGTGGCAATCATTTGGGACCAGATAGAGTATACCCTTCAGAACGATCGCTTTTGGTGCTTTATTCATGACGAAGGTTATAATCAACCCACACGCATAGATTTTTTATTGGAACTGATATTGAAATTGAAGAACAAAGGTAAAGAGGGTGATTTTTGGTTCGTCAAAAAAGAGGATTTGGGTAATGACGATTATCAGACTTTCCGCTATTTTTATCAGTTGCTTCTTAAGAAAGAAAACAAACAATTTCATCTTGTTTGGAATGAGATAGAAAATCTTTATAATCTCTTAAAGGAATGGTACAATGACAATGAGTGTTATCATTACATTGGTTTTATGTCAACAGTGAACGAACGAGCCAAAAAGCCAAATCCAATTCCTGAATTGATTACGAAGTGGACTGATCAAGCAGATAAAAACAGTTTTGTAGACTATTTGAAGAATGGAGAAAAGGATAAAGGAGGCATCAAAAGTTTAATCATGGATGTATCTAATCTTAATCAACAATACGAGCTTGCGGATGACAATGATTCTGATGGACAAGACATTAATGCTGGTCATAAAGGCAAGAAAAAGAAATTCCTTTCCAAGACTAAATGTTTTCCATTGTTGCTCTTATTCAACATACAAACTATAGTTGATAAGAACGAGCTGTTTAAACAAAACGAAAAGTTTAATGCATTAAGTTTTGAGCGTTTCCCATTCGACCTTTTTAAAAAAGAAAAGGGATGGGATATTGAGCATATTGCATCCAACACAGATAACTCATTGGAATCATCAGAACAAAGAATAGAATGGCTTACTATTGTAAAAGAAAATGTGGACAATGATTTGAAGAGTAGGATAGACGATTATCTTAAAAAGAGAAAACAGGAAATATATGACGATGAATTCAACAATTTAAAAATTAAAATAGAAAGTCAGGAGAGTAATCTTAATTCTAAAGAAAAGAATAAGGTGTGGAACTTCTGCCTATTAGATCAATCAACCAATAGAGGTTATGGAAACTCCATCTTTGCCACCAAACGAAAATGGATATTAAACAGAGAGAGAGGACTTGATGTTAACGGCCATCCTCTTAAAGACGAAAAGCATGTATTCGTTCCTCCATGTACTCTTCGTGTTTTCACGAAATTCTATACAAGTGATACCACCGATTTAAGTAAGTGGAATGAGAAAGATGCTGAGGCCTATCGAAATGCAATTATTGAGACATTAAAGGAGTTTGGTGTAACAAAACCATAAAAGAACTGTATTATGAGTATCGGTAAAAAATACACATATTGGAAATTTATTCAAGAACATGGTGTTGCTATCCCTCTTATTCAGCGTGATTATGCCCAAGGAAGAGAAGGCAAGGCTGAATTGAGGAAACGATTTCTTGTTAACTTGAGCGATGCTTTGCGTAATAAAGACTCAAACAATCCTCTTATTTTGGACTTTGTGTACGGAGTAAAAGATAAGAATGGTAACATTATTCCGTTGGATGGTCAGCAGCGTCTGACTACTCTTTGGCTTTTACATTGGTATCTATACTTGAAAAGTAATAAAAACATTACGAAAGATAATTTGAATATATTGCTAAAGTTTACATACCAGACCCGTATCTCATCACGGAAATTTTGTGAAGAACTATGTAAGAATGAACATTTTCATGAACTTCGCCAACTTGAAAAAAATAATGCCGGCAATATAAGGTACTACATAACTAATCAAACTTGGTTTATGGCTGAGTGGGAGCAAGATCCCACGGTAAAGTCCATGCTCAACATGCTTGGAGGAAAAGACCAATCGATAGAATCAATATTCAACAATTGCGACTTCAATGATTTTTGGCAAAAACTGATAAATGAGAATAATTGTCCAATAGTGTTCTATTATCTCCCTATTGATGGCGAGATTCAGCAAGAACCAGATGATATTTATATCAAGGTAAATGCCCGTGGCGAACACCTTACGGACTTCGAAAACTTCAAAGCTGATATAATAAAATATGTGAGAAACAACAAGTCGCAATGGCGGAATATATCTCATGATGAACAAGAAAAAGATCATCCAGACTTAGCCTTATCTAAGCTTATCGATACAGATTGGACAGATGTGTTTTGGAATGATTTGCCAATGGAGTGCAAAAAGATTGATAAGAATCCGCCTGTAGGCAAAGAAACAAAACTACCCAATATCGACAGGCAGTTCTTTGCATTTTTGAACCGATATTTTCTAAATTTGATTCTGGCTACAACAAATAAAGACGCTAAAGCCTTAAATCAGGATAACACAACGGATAAGGATGCTCTGCTATTCCAATATTTATACGGTAAGGACGGGAAAGCAGATGTTACCTTGACATACAAGGACTTTCAAAAGTATTTAGATGGCAATGTTATTACCCCCAATAACTTTATTGCACTGAAAAGCATTTTTGCAATGCTTAATGGTTATAATAACATTAATATTCAACCATCTTGGGGTAAGTCTTCGAAAGAGGAAAAATTCAAATTTCTACCATATCTAACAAAAAAAGACAAAACAGATAGTGAAGAATATTTGGCCAATATTAGCCAAGTCCACAGAGTCGTATTCTTCGGCATCTGTTGTTATTTGGAGAATTGTAATAATACTATAGGATTCAATATAAATTCATTCAAAGAATGGATGCGTTTTGTCTGGAACATTGCTTACAACTCAGATGTACAGACGGTAGACAATATGAAGAAAGCAATGGATAAGATTAATGGTGTGCGAAAAGGCACACACGACATTATTGAGACCCTCAAAAACAAAAAAGAAACAGATGACAACCAAGATTCATATTTGGGTAGGCAATGGAATGAGGAAATCATGAAGGCCCAAATGTACGACAAGATGAATTCAATACAAAAAGCAGAAAAACTTTTTCATGGTTCCATTAGATTCTTAATAAAGGATGATGGGATATTAGAGAACTGTGTTAATAGAGCCGAGGAACTATTAAATAATGGAAGTAACAATCAGTGGATATTCGAAATCTTGCCATTCTTTCAATTCGACTCTTCAGACCCTAAGAAAATCGTTACTTTTGCAGAAAAGAAGAGAGATTTAGTTGAGATCATCAATCGAGACAATAATATTATCAAAGCGGTGCAAGCGTATTTGGAGAACCCCCAAACCCAACAGAGCCCAAATGAGAAATGGATTAACACTTTGTTAGATATTCGGAAAGGGAGCACTTCGTTATTTGATTATTCGGAATCAAAAAAGATTCAGAGTTATTCTTGCTCTAATAATGCTCCCAAATGCGTTTACCTTTACAATCGCAGTCAATGGAAAAAAGATGAATGTGTTCTTTTGTCCTCTGAAGATGAAGATTTGCAGAACAAGATAATGCAGAGGAATGAGTGCGTCAAAGGTTATATTGAGAATCATAATTATGAACTATGTACTGAAGATAATGAAGATCCTCCTGCACCTGATCAGGTTCAAGAATATGAAGGCCGTGCCATAGTCCTAAAGAATGATTTGAGAAGGATTTATTGTTGGGCAAGTGGATTTTTAGATATAAATACTATATTTTATAAATATAACTTGTCATAACATGCATTTTTTAGGAAATCGCGGTAAGACAAAATAACGGGTCAAATCTTTGAATTTTTCTCCCCATGTTACTATATTACTCATACAAACATTAAAAATGAAGAAATATGAAACGAGTATTTATTGACATGGACAATGTGCTGGTGGATTCGCCAAAGTATCATTCAAAACATTGAATCAAAGAAGTAATAACAAAAAGAACCAGTCGTGGAAAGTTTCTTATGAAGCCGGAGACTGGCTGGCATCCTTCTTATCCTGTAGTAGAAAGGTCTTGGGATGCCATTTTTTTGAATACTATGCAAGACTGGAACAAATACGTCGAAAGACCTTATCAAGAAGTTCTTGAAGAACTGAAGGCAGAAGGTTATCAGGTGGTGAGTGATGGCCTCATTGCCTGTTATAGGAATGTCGATCTGCAAAAAGGCGACTTAAAAATCCGGCTGGTGTGTGCGTCATTCGATATGGATGACTTTGATGAGAAACTTAACGATAAAGAGAGAACCTACAAGTTGGACGATGTCGATTGGTACACGTTTGAAATCCATGATGAAGAAGGGAATTTATTAACTGATGATTGAACATGACAACTTTTAACGAATACTGGAAAGAGAAGGCGCTGAAGCGACGCAAGTCGTGGGCTGCCAAGGCCAAACGCTTTGCTGAAAGACACTTGCAGTTGGCGGCAATTCGTAGCGAGGTTGTCTATAGCCGTATGGATAGAATAGAGGTGCTCAGCCTTCTGAATGAACATCGAACTGTTCAGAATCCTATCGCACGATGGGAACCCAATATGCATTTTTCCTTCTCTGAGCAGGGACTTCGTGAGGCCATGCAAGCAGAGGGCGCTGATGTCAGTTCTTTAACGGTGGCGGTGAGCAAGAAGAATATTGTGGGCCAGCAACCACATGAGATAGCATACGGAGACATGCTTGACCTTGCAAGCAATCGTCGTGATCTTTATGAAAAGTATACCGATTTGGAAATCTGCACCATCAACTACCGGGAAGTCACGATGGTTATCTACCGTTATACATATCTGCAGCAGCCTTTTGCCTTGTATGAGTTCTTGCCTTGCAAGCAACTGTCCTTCTCCAATTTGAGATTGGAGGAGACCAGTTTCAGCACCTTGAACATTGCAACCTTGCTCATGGAAATAGCTGCGGAGTACGAGTTGCGGCAAGAGGAACTGAACTACCATGCGAAGAAGCTGAGACTTCGGACAATGGATGCAGCCCTCGCCGACGGTATTGAATTCGAACTGTGGGATGACAAGAAACTGGAAAAGAAGGTTGCGGAATACGTCAGCAAGGACTACCCCGTTGAGAAGATCATCGAACAAGTGCTTCGTTCGTGGAAGCAGGCCATCACGAAGTATTTTCGTGATATCACGGAACAAGAACTGCAGAACCCAACAGAGAAACTTGCTGCTTATTCTCTGCGCAGCGATTTTCCATACTATGTCAAAAATGTGCTGCAACCTTACTTCGACAAACAAGGTTTGCAAGAAGTGAAAATGTGGAGACCAAACGAAAAGAGTCAAGTCCTATACATAAAGAACCAAGGTTGTCTGGCAAAATTTGTTCCATGGGATGACGCATTTTATCCGAATGCACATTATTCTATGTGCTGCATTTATGGGGAGTTGAATAAGTCCCCCTTGCGTGCCCTTTCCTATTTTCTGCAGAAGATGCCAGATATCTGCAAGAAATCCGACGAGGTGGTGCTCAAGGTTATGCACCTCTACGACAGGCTGATGCAACAAAAGAACGAGAATTATCGCAAGAATGTAGAAATTCTGGACTCCTTGGCTGCTCAGCACAAGGGAACACCCGTTAGCAAGATGATGAAGTTCTTGCGGTGGAATGCAGGGCGATTCATCAATCCTAAATCCAAGGGCTATTCGGATTTCTCGATTTCTACGATAAAGGTGGTCGGAGAAACGGCCTTCAGTTTCGTGGTGAAAGATGTACCTCAAGGTCTGAGCGTGGTTAATGGACAATTGACAGGAACATATCAAGATGAAGTCAGAGAGAGATGGTTGGATGCAGACTGTCAGAACGTATATGTAGCTGACCCAGTGACGACCGATTACGACGAATGGGTGAAAAATCATCGGAAGGGAATGTTTGTGGACCGCTGGTCGTGGTCTGTACAAGATTTCCTAAGTGGTTATTCTCCGCGGGATTCCAAACCTTCCCTCTCAATTGATTTCATTGAACAACAATTATAGTTATTATGGCAATAGCAATCAACACTAAAGAATTGGAGACCCTCCTGGAGGTGACTCCTTCGTGGCAGAACATCATGCTGGCAGGCCGACACGGTATCGGCAAGTCGCAGATCCTGACAAACTATTTTGAGGCGAAAGGTATGCGCGTCGTAGCCTTGTTCCTGGGACAGATGAGCGACCCTGGCGACCTGCTGGGTTTGCCTAACAAAGACGAGGCGACGGGCAAGACGACCTTTATGCCCCCTTATTGGTTCCCTGTCGATGGACAACCCATCGTGCTGTTCCTTGATGAGTTGAACCGCGCCCGTCCGGAAATCTTACAAACTGTGATGGACCTCGTGCTGAACCGCAAGTTGGCAGGGCGCATGCTGCCAGAGGGCAGTCGAATCATCTCAGCCTGCAACGATGGCGACGAGTACCAGCTGACTGACCTTGATCCAGCCCTCGTGTCGCGCTTTAACATCTACACTTTCCGCCCATCGGTGGAGGAGTGGCTGCTGTGGGCAACGCGCAAGGGACTGGACGAGCGTGTCATCAACTTCATCCAAGCCAATCCCGAACTGCTTGACCGCAGCGGTGACACCAAGGAGGAGCAGGGACTGGAGAAAGACCCCGACCGACGGGCTTGGGAGAAAGTGGCACGTGCGATGGAGAACATTCCCAATCCGATGCCCGTGCATCAGAAGATCATTGCAGGCATCGTGGGTGTGCAGGCTGCTGCCAAGTTGTTCCTCTCGTTCCAGAAGGAAATCGTCACACCGCAGGAACTGCTCACCGACTTCAAGAGCGTAAAACGACAGCTGGACAAGTATCAGTTGCATCAGTTCTCATTGTTGAACGATGCCCTTTGCCGTTTCTTCGAGACCGACAAAGCTGACACGATGGAGCGCACACTGGTTCGCGAAAACCTGAAAGCCTATCACGATTATCTGGCCAAGAACCATCGCGAAGCATACGCCCACTTTGTGTCACTCATCGACGGTACGGGCTACAAGCAGATGCTCTTGTTCATCAACAAGGAATTGCCTGAGACCTATAAGCAAATCATTGAGTTCATCCAGTCGCTATGAGTGCCCTCGAACGCATACAACAAGAGACGGAGCAGTGGTTTCTGACCGAACCGCTCTTCTTCACCGTCTATTGTTCGCACCGGCTGACCATCAATCCCAATATGTTGTGCGCCCTGCGTTCTGGACAGGGGCGTATTGAATACAACCCGGAACTGATTGACCCGATGCCGGACCATCAGTTGCGAGCATTGCTGAGCGTGGAGATGGTTCGTATCCTGCTTAAGCATCCCTATTCGCGACAGCCTCTGGGTTGTCCTGGCATAGCGCTGAAGATGGCGAGTGATATGGTCATCGCTCCAGCCTATAATCTAACTTGGGCTGGTCTGATACATCCCGAGGAATTCGGTTTGCCCACAGGACAGCACTTTGAGTGGTATGCCAACCGACTGAGCGCAATGGGAATCCACAAGGATGGGCAAGCACCCAGCGAGGGAGATTCATGTGCCGATGGCGAGGCAGGTGAAGGCGGTGCAACTTCTTCTTCAGAACCTTCTGAGAAGCAAGATGAAGATTCGGCAGGTGGCAGCAGTGGCGAAAATAAAAAACAAAACGAGCAGGGAGAGAATGCAGAAGGGGCATCGTCAGGTGGAGCAGATTCTGAAGAAAGCAACGAAAACGCTGTGCCTATCGAAGGTCTGGGAGGAAAGCCCTCATCTGGCGAACAAGAAGCGGCCGGCGTAGGCGGCACTTCATCGTCATCTGGAAGCTCGCAGGCAACTCTCAATTCTCTTACGCCTGCGCCTAAACGAAGCGAAGAACTCTCAACTCTCGACTCTTCCCCGTCTTCCGACTATACATCTTTGTGGGAAGAGGATGCTTTCATGGGTCAGCAGATTACGGACATCATCCATAGCACCACGCAATGGGGAAGTCTGCCAGGAGGGATGGTGGAACTCATCCAGAAAGCCGCCGAGGGTAAGATTGACTATCGCAATGCCTTGCGTGCTTTCCGCAGTTCCATCCTCTCGCAGAAACGTCATCTCACCCGCATGTATCCCAGCCGCCGCTTTGGTTTCGAGCAGATGGGTAGCCGCTATGAATTCACTACTCGCCTATTGGTGGCCATCGACACCAGCGGTTCAGTAGGTTCAGAAGAATTGGGACGCTACTATCGTATCATCACCACCTTCTTCAAATATGGCATTCAAGAGATTGATGTGCTGATGTTCGATTTCGATGTACAGGGAGAGCCCGTTACCCTGAAAGAGGCACAGAAGAGCAAGCAGACATTTGAGGTGAAAGGGCGCGGCGGCACAAACTTCCAAGCTCCCGTCAATTATGTGGCAGAGCACCCCGGTTATGACGGCCTCATCATCATGACCGATGGTTATGCACCCGTCCCGAATGTGCCAGCCTTTCTGAAAACCAAACTCCTTTGGGTTATCGACAACGAACCATCCTACAAACAACACTACGATGCGCTGCGCAAGACGGGGCGCGTCTGTCTAATGCAGTTATAAAATGTATTATTATGACAAGTTTCAACGATTACTGGAAAAAGAAAGCAGCCAAGCGCAAGAAAGGCTGGGCTGCCAAGAACGAGCGTTTTGCTACAGACCATACCGTTCTGGAACAAATCAGAAGCAAAGTCTTTCAGCCAATTGACTATGACAAAAGAGGCTTTGATGCGAATGCTTTTGTTTTCTCGTATTTCAAAGCGACAAATTCACTTGCCTAGTGGAATCAAGGTGTCTTCAGTCTTTCAGAATCAACCTTGCGGAAGGCAATGGAAGCAGAAGGGGCTGATATGCAAAGTTTCAAAATGGAAGTGAGCAAGACTTCCATTCAAGGTAAGGAAGCTCCCGAACCCAAGATAACTGATTATGGCAAATACGAGTGGGGAACAAGCTGTACTAACAAGGTGTTTGAGTTCGAGCCTAAATATCATGCATGGCTGAAACACGTTTATAAAGTTTGTACAGACATGGAACTGATTACGTTGAATTACCGAGAGGTGACCATGACCATCAAACGCTATACAATGCCTGGCTTGGCTTTTGCCTATTATGAAGTCAATCCCTGTGTGCAATTGATGAAGAGCCCGCTTCTTATGGGTGAGACGGGCTTCGCGGTTCTTGATGTGGCTTTCCTGCTTATGGATATGGCTGCCGATTGGGAATTGCGTCAGGAGGAGCTCAACTACTATGCCAAGAACATGAAGGTTCGTAAGATGGAGGCTGCAACGGCAGACGGCATCGACCTTGAGCAATGGAAAGGACTATCGTGGAAAGAACATTTAAACATGGTGAAGACTTTCATGGAGGCCATTTCAGAGCGCGACTGTGCCGACGAATCACTTGACATACCTTTCCACAAATAGATTATTGACATGAGAGGGTTGCTAAACGGCGGAAAAGGATTGATCCAATATTTTAGCAGTATAGGATTAGAGGTCAAGGCTTTTCATCCTTTTGATGCTGGCAATTGGATAGAGATGGATTATAAAGGGCATCGCGCATTACTGGTGTATGCCAGCCACCACCTGTTCTTCAACCCCCACATTGATTTCAGCTGCCGCAGCGAGGATGATTATGACGATCTGGTCTTTAAAAAGACAGATAAAGGAATATGGATTGAATTCAAACGCCTTACTATTAGTGCCATCGCAGAATATTTGAAGCAGATGCCAAAATTATGGTCAATTGAAGAACAATAAATTTGCCGAATCTTTGAACTCTTGACAAGATGTTACTATATTAACAACCTGAAAGCAGATGTATCAGAATCATATAAATGATAAAATGAAGATCGTAAATGAAGGAGTATAAGGCATATTGGAAGAAGGATGGGCGGAAAAGAAATATAACATGGGAAGCAAAACTCGCCCGCTATCTTGAGCATCACACCCCACTCAAAAGTATTCGGCATGACCTCTTCAAAGCTTTTGACGAAGGGCTTGATGACCACGAGCTTTATAAAAAAGCCGAAGAGGAATACTCGTTCTACGCCAAAGGATATAAACTTGCCGTAATGGATGGCCTAAGTGCTGATGACATCGACTTCAAATTGTGGGACGATGCGATAATACCCCAAAAGTTGGAGCCTCTTATCCGCAAGTCCCCATCTTTCAGTGTGGATTCTGCCATAAGTAAGGCACTGAAGCCTTGGATGACAGCTATCAAAAAGTTGATGGTGAATACAACACAGGCAAGCGTAAGTACGGGTGATAAGCTTTTCACGCCATGGCTTCGCGATTTTAGCGGATATTATGTCGTTCCTCCAGAGGACTATGTCAAGGATGTCCTTCGCCCCTATCTGGACGAACAGGGATTACGGGATGCAAAAGTCTATGTGCATGAACGGGGAAAAGCGCTCATCGTCATAGAATATCAGGGATGTCAGTTACTTCTGAAAGAGGTTCTTTTTTCCAAGTCGCCGTACCAATGCTATTTCTATCCATACGCAGAAGAAAAGGATTCATTCTTCAATGCTACATATCCCTTATTTGATAACAACCATATCCTATTCAATATGCTCACATTGAACGCCATCGCCAAGTATGTGAAACTGATGCCAAGATACAAAGATACAATCGATAACATGAAAGAAAAAGTAACAAAATCATACCAATCAATTAAAGGAGAATAATTATGCCAAACATTTGCACTACCAATTATGTGATCGAGGGCAAGAAGGAAGAACTCGATGCACTGTATCAGACCATGAAGGAGCTCCAGGAAAGCGGAGCATCAGTAGAGTACGCCAGTGGACTGGGCTTGTTGATTGAAGCCTTGGGCAAGAAATCTGAAGAGATGGAGTGCCGAGGCGGATGGACAGAACTCGTTCGCGAAGGCGATGTCCTCCGCATGACCTTTCAGACCGCTTGGACGCCCTGTTATGAAGTCATTCATCTTCTGAAAGCCACTTACCCCTCGCTTCGTATCTTCTACAAAGCAGAGGAGCCTGGCTGCGAAGTCTATCTCAAGAACGATGCCGAAGGCAAGTACTTCCCTGAAACCGAAGCGGACGGCAAGCCCTTCAAACTGATGACCGAGGAGCAGGAACAACAGCAGACTCGCCTCATCCGAGGTATTCAAGAAGGAAAGATTAAGTTCGACGTTGTAAAGTAATAAAAGCAAGAACCAGTCGTAGAAAGTTCTTTTTGACCAATAGCTGAGCTATTGGTCAAATGTTTTATACGGTGTTAACAAATGATAAAAGAAGGGGCGGTTTTTGAATTTTTTCTTGTTCTCAACCATATTATTAAGTGATGAGTGAAAAATGAAAAATCGATAATGAAAAATAAGAATTACTATCGTATGAAAACTATGAGAAGAAGACCACAACGCTATGTAATTAGAAACCTCGCCGGTATTGAGCTGACGCCAGAAGCAATAGCTGAGATTACTCACCTGAAGCAATGCGTGCAAAGCGAATACCGCGGTAGATACTACTATTACTTCAGCACCTGCGATGATTACTGCGTGAAAGAAGAGCGCGCCTTTGACAGTTATGAGTCTCTGCTCGCATTCATTCAGCAACTCAATCCCGACCCTCTGAAAACAGACATCGTAGAAGAAACAGTTACACAATTAAATCCCACTCCATATCGTATCATCTATATCGTCAGAGAATAAGCGACCCATCCTATGACCACTTTAGAAACAGTTATATTCATATTGGGGTGGAGTACCATGATTGGTATCTTCGATTACCTTGAAAGTAAATAAACCAAATAACTATGAACGCAAAACTTGAAAAGCTGAGCCAGATGCTCAAAAAACATTGGCGCACATGGGTGGAAATCTTCAAAAATGAAGAAATGGGGGTGGAAGAACCCATCGAACGCCAGGAGCTAATCGAAATGGATCTCACCGACGAGGAACGCCAACTCATCAAAGAGATTACCGATGATATAGAAAGCCTCAGCGACGAAGACCTCGCACACTTC
>Ga0247609_10001348_pt1 | contig 29636 bp, 39 predicted proteins | sample 172DNAGHGlowgp2_FD_193487 | JGI IMG/M metagenome (GOLD analysis project Ga0247609, IMG submission 193487) | Sheep rumen microbial communities from Palmerston North, Manawatu-Wanganui, New Zealand - 1728 DNA GHGlow gp2 | ecosystem: Host-associated > Mammals > Digestive system > Stomach > Rumen ... | reverse complement strand
TTAGTAGGTGTGAAAGCAAATGCCATAGTTTGATCCTTATAAGGTTAAGATTTTTTGTAGTGTGCCTACCTCTGGGTAGACGCACTAATTATCACAGCAAAGCGCAGTGCTTCCCTATGCCAAATCGTTTCTGTAATAGCAGAAGCGAGCGCTTGTCTCAAAGGTCACGAAGACAGAGACTACCCCTTGGTTCTCTACTTGATTTATCGACTTAAGGACAATGCTGCTACCAAGTTCGTTAAGCGATTCTGCTGCTTGAAGAGCAGCATCGAGAGCAGTACTTGCTCCGGCTCTTGCCCGATTGATTGTCGGTATTTCAGAAACCACGATAGTAGCTTCAGGCATGGACCACACCGGATGGCCGTCTTCGTCTTTTCCAATGAAGTCGAAAGTAGGCGTCTGTACTACGCAGACGATGCCAAGCTTTCCAATGGCGTTCTTAATGATGAAGTCGATCTGAGCAGCATTCTCAGAAACAACTTGTATCTTAGCATTAGCAAAGTAGACGTTCTTTTCAAGCTGCTGCTTTATGGCGTCTTGGATTTCTTGTATCGAGTTTATTCTTTGAGTTACGTCCATTTGAAGTCTCCTAGTTTTGCAGTACTACCTTTAAGGCGCTTTGCAGTCCTTCAATAGCGCTCTCGGTTAGTTCTTGGTTCGATGGCATTAAGGTTGGGTCCTGTACTTGATGGACGTGCTGAGTCAAAGCATACATAGCTATCAGTCCACCGCCTTCATCGTTTCTATACAGCACGTTGCCCTTCTCAGTGCTTCCTGCTTTATTGATCCTGAAGAGCTTGTAAGTTCCACGGTCGTTATTCTCTCTTGGAGAAATGCCATACGCAGATTCGTGTAGAGGAATCGCTAGCGCGTTAGCTTCTTTCGGATAGATGTCTATATCGTGGTAGGCGCGAGTAATGCCAGGAATGTCCACAGCGACCGTAACAGCGTCTTGGGTCACAGTAGGTTCTGATACTTTGTCTGGCGAGAAGTGGTTAGAGGACTTTCCACCACTCAAAGCGCTGTGTCTCGATCTATTCAGCAAACGCATATGCTGACGGATGCGCTTCGCTAAAGAAGTACCTGCTGCTCTAAGCAAAGAATTCATACTCGTCTTAATGCGTCTATCCAAATCGAAGTTTGGAATCTTTACTTCTACGTCTACAGTCATTAGCCAAACTCCAATCCAAGTTCTTCTACTTCTTCAGCAGAAACCAACTCCCATCCCATACCACTGCCGAAAGCAAAAGGCGGGTAGGGATTTCCAAGTCCGTCTTTCGCGTTGCCAAGTTCTTGCCATATTGGAGAATCCTTCTTAGCAATCATTCGGTCTGTATTCTTCGCTACGCCTTCGAACATCACGATAGAAGCTGCTTCATTCCAACGCATCAGCCAATTTCTTGGATTCACTCGCTGCTCGTCTCTTACCAGTTCCCAACATGGATTCAGTATTTGCTGTACGGGATCTGCTGCGTTCTGAAGTTGGTCGAGAGAGTGCGCTATCTGTGAGTTCGTGTCTATGATAAGATTCAGACGCATAGATGAAGCAAGATCGTCAATGCGCTTTGAATCTCCGTCTGCTTCTCCAACAAGTCCCAAGTCCATAAGCTTCTCGTACATAAGCATCCGAGCGCGTCCTTTGCTCATTGAGATTGGTTCGCCTTCGTTTGGACCGTCTTTCACAGTTCCAACGCCGGTCACGTAGTCGTGCAGAATGCTCTTCACTTCGTCAAGATACTCAGTCACAGAAGTACGAGCAGAGAACATTGCTTGCTCTCTCAGCTTCGTGTTCCAATAGTCTTTGATCTCGTCTGACTTTAGATCTGTAGGACGAGATACTTTCTTGTCGATGTAGTCGGATTTGTAGTTTGAAGCAGGATGTGGCATTAGAACGTATAGGTGTCTAGTCGGTAGTTTACTGGATTCACTACCACCCATGGATCAGGCTCTGGCTCTGGGTCTTCAGGTGGCTCGATGGAAATCTTGAATGGATCGTCAAATATAGCATTTGCTCTACGCCATTCTTCTCTGCGTAGTTCGTCAAGCAAAGTTTCCATCTGCGGAAGCCTTGTATAAGATGCGTAGCGGACGTGGATCAGTATGAAAGTGAGCAGTTCGGAAGGAACATAGTCGGTGCGTTTGTCTATAACCATTCCCTTGCGGAGTCTACCACGCCAAGATTCAGCGATATTGTGCGTCTCTTCTTTGAGAATGTTGTCTACATCAGCAGTAGTGGCTGCTGTTTCTAGAGCAGTTATTTCTGGGTCTGCTAAATGGGTTCTAAGCAAAGCCGGTGTCAATTCTAACCACATAGTTTTTCTTCCTAAAAGTGCCAAAGGTTTACGCGCTAATTATCAAGAAAAAAGAACCCCTCTTTTGGAGGGGTCCTGTAAGGGAAAAACAATACGAAAGTCCCTTAGAATTATTTGAGTACAACGATGTGCTTTGGATCAATCATCTTGCATCCATAGAGACCAGTTGCCGTGATGTAGGAGTATCCGGTTTCAGGTTTCGTGAAGGAGAGCAAGGTGATAGGAGCGCCAGTTCCTTCGTCAGCGACGGAGCCAACTTCGCGGTAAGGCGTTGAGTCAACTTCGATAGCGCGACCACCAAATGCAAGAGCGCCCTTTTCAGCGATGAAGCCTTTGACGCCTTCAGCGAGGTAAGGAGAAGCGATAACGTAGTCGAAACCAACAAATCCCTTGAACATACCTTCAGCAAGAGCGTTGGTACCAACGATAGCGGTATCGCCGACAGTGCCGAGTAGTTTGGCGTAGGAAGCGGGTCCGAGAACTAAGCAAGCATTGGATGGCTCGATGTCGTTATTGACTGCGACAGCGTAGAGATCAGCAAATCCCTGCTTTGTTTCTGTGAGTGTAGCGGTGAGATCGTGGTTAGCGGGAACGAGACCGAAGAAGTCTCTATTCATTCTGCGGGAGAGTGCGAGAGCAGCAGCACGGCCACCATCAGCGAAGAAGTTAACATCGCATTGAGTGAGTTGGACGTCAGTTGCTTCGAAACCAGCGACAGGATGGACGGATAGAGGAACGTCTACGCCAACAACGTTTGAGAGCTGAGCGTAGTTGTTGCTCTGAGCATTGAAGTCACCTGCTTCAGCAGTATAGACGGGAACCTTTACGATTTCGCCTCTGCGAGCAGCTTCAGCATTGAGTGAGTGGGCGAAGGGCATTATCTTCTTGATGCCGGCGCCTAATGATATGCACGCTTCGTTAGCGGCAGTGGTTAGTCCTAAGTTTTGTAGTGCCATAGTGATTACCTATAAGTTTGAGTGTGAGTTATTTCAATTCGTCTTTATGCTTTTTAGCATATTCAAGTTTCTTGCTTTGGGGCAACGAATTGTAGGTTTCCCAAGCAGAAGTCATATCGGGAAGTTTTGCTTCCTCTTTATTCATAACCACGTCTTCTTTTGGAGCAGCGAACTGTCCTTTGAGTGAATTGACGATGGTCTTAGTAAGTTCGGCGTTTTCCTTGTAAGAATTCTTGACGGTGTCGCGGACTTCTTCAGGTAGTTCTTCTACGAATTTGTCTGCTTCTTCATCGAGCTTCTTGTCGGCTTCGCCTTTCTTGATCTCCGCAAGTTCGGATATCATCTTGCCGATAGACTCCATAATCATTTCAGATGTGGAATCTTCGGGTAGTCCGAGTAGTTTGATAAGTTCTTCGTTCATAATATCTGGTTTCTTTTGTAAATCGTCAGCGGCAACTTCTTGCGCGGGCGTTTCGTCACTAAATATCGTTTCGTCTTTCTTCTCTTCGTCCTTTTCAGCGCAAGCGTTTTCGCACTTCTTTTCTTCCTTTTCTTCGGTGTTGTAGACGTGCTCGATGTCCTTCATAGCAGGTCTGTTGGTGAGTGCGAAAGAAAGTAGTTCTATCGGACGATCTACTTCGTCCAAAACGAAAGCGGGACTGCCAAATCGGTAATTGAGTCCATTGAGAAGTTCCGCACCTTTGGCAGACACTTTAATGTCTCCAACAAGACCGCGCGCATCGTCGACTCTGAGATTGGACAACCAACCTGCGGCTTCGCTATCGTCTGTAAGTTCTGAGCGGTGTTCTACGTCAACGATAAGTTCCTTGTCGAAGTTCTTGACGATAATATCAAATGCCGTCTTATCACAGATCTGAGTGACTTCACGTCCTTCAGTAGTGCGGTTCTTGTACTCCCCGAAAGGAGCTATTTGGACGGATTCAATAACGTCCCCTGCCTTAAGTTCTTTGTTCATTGGTTTCTTTCTCCATCATATTTTGGACAGCAGCGATATACTCGTTCTCGTCTTGCTGTTCGATCTTCTTTGTAAGTGCGTTTATGTCTTCCAATATCTGCTTCTCTTCATCGAAAGACTTAGCATTGAAGAGCTTGCCAACAAGCGAACGGATCGGGTTTATAACGGTGTCAAATGCTTTGAGAAGTGACGCTTTCTGCTTTACTTCTTCTTTTGGTTCGGTTGGTTCCACGTTCTCCACGACTTCAGGTTCTTTTTCTTCCTTTTCCTCTGAAGCGCTTGGAGGAACTTCGTCCTTCTGTTCAATCGTTTTATCGTCTTCGCTATTGGAAGCGACGGAAGGCACGTCAGAAGCAACGGAAATTGGGTTCTGTTGTGCTTGTGGTGCTTTGCTGATCTTGAAACCCGTCATTTCTGAGAGTTGGACTGGATCGATAGCAAGTCCGGCTTGACTGGCTTTGACTGCACAATCTAAAACTTCGGTTGCGGATTTAGGCGTGGAAGCATCAATCGTGAAATAGGCCAACTGTTCTTGACCCGGAAACGCAGCGTCTAACAGTTTCTTTGCTACGTGTCTGTGGATCAAGTTCGAGATTTTGAAGACGTCCGACTTGATAATTTCACGCCACGTCTGGTTTTGGAAATCAGATACTCCCGAACCAAGGCCAGTGGCTTCTGCCAAGGAACCAAGGACGCCACCTGTACCGATAAGCACTACCTGTTTCTGCTGATGAGCAAGGAACATTTCGAAGGCTTGTGAGTTACCGGGATCAGTCTTTTCTGTGTGGACTTCGCTTCCGTTAGGCAAAGCACCGTTGCCACCATCGGCAACTTTACGTGCTGCTGCTGTAAATTCTGTGAGTTTATCGTTGGCTATCGGAGGTGCTACCACAATACAGTTTGGTAGACCTCTACGCGCGATAAGTTTGGACCACGCCTCTTCACCGAATGCGCTTCTAATGTAGATAGGCAGAACGAAAGCATCTATAGGAGTTTCTTCAAGTGATATGATGGCGTTGGTTCCGTCTATGCGTTTAAGTTTCTTTTCAAAGTCGATAACGTCAAGTCCAGACGGGTTCCAATAAACATGGTCCGTTCCTGGAGTCACGCAGAAGTTCCAAGAGTCAAAGCACTCAAACTTCTCCAACCCACGGTTTGAAAAGCGAGGTTCTACTACCGCTATGCCTCTAAAAATGGCAGAAGCAAGAGTAAGAATGGCTTCAAGCAGCGTGCCTGTGTCTTCTGCACGTGCGAAATTCTCATTCAGGAAAGCGACTTGCTCATCGGCCAATCTTTCAAGTTCGGGAGTCTTTGAAGCATTGTCTCTCTTTCTGATCTCCCAGTCGCAACCGATAATAGCGCTGCGTCTACGAGAATTGATAATCCCAACGTTTATATCGTGCTTTTCAAGCATTCGGTATATGAGTTGGAGGCGCGAAATGCACCCGTTTTCTGAGAAGTCGAGTATCTGGTCTACTGCTCTCGCATTTAAGTTTCTTAACGGATTGAAAGATAAAAGCATCCGCATCTGTTCGGATGTGGATGCGTCCTCAAAAGGTGTTGGGATTAATGTTCTGTCCATATCGTGATAATAGCGCGTTAGCCTACCTCTAGGGCATTTGCGCTAATTATCACGTGGTTACGAAAACGCTATTGGCAAAAAGTCACATTCTTTGTTGGACAGCAAATACGCATAATGAGCAAGCGCAGAAGCAACAGCATTATCTGCGTGGCCCGAATCGTCTCTATCGGCTTGGTAGGAAATGCTATTGGCAGAAACCACCCGCTTTATGGACTGAAATTCTTTCTTTAAGTCAGGATCGTCTGGTATCAAGCAAGTGCCATCAGAAAACGCTTTCTTCAGTCCGTTAAACATTTCGACTTTATTGGCATTAGTGAAAGTGATTGGTTCTATTACTGGTCCAAACTCTCTCTGTAGATCTTCAGCTAACTGCATACCTAAGCCAGTAGCATCTACACAGAACTTTCTAAGATTGAAAGCACGGATCATTGAAGATGCTTCTTTGAATTGGTCGCGGAACTCCATATTCTGTAGCGTTCGGCGTTGCTCTATGAAGACTCTTCCATCAGGCGTAGAAGCAAGTATCACGATGGAAGTTCTGTCAGAGTGTCTTCCTATGTCCATTCCCCCATAACGTACAAGCGCTTGTGGTGGATCTTTGTAGGTGACGCTGTTCAGCAGTTCGTAAGTGAAGAGAGAAGTGACAGCGTCCATCGGCTGGCAAAGAAACTCCTGGGCGAACATATCTGAGTCGAAGTTCTTCTTCAAAAGGTCTATATCTACCCGCAACCCTTGTTTCTGTGCTTGGTAGATATCAAGTGAGTACTTCGCATAGTCGTTCTTCTCAGTCCAAAGACGCCAGAATAAGTTTTGCGTTCCCATTGGCGTGGAAGAAATGATAAGCGACTTCTTGCCGCCAAACGGAGAAGTAATCGATGGGAAAATGGCTTCATAAAAGTCCGTGGCATTGTCAAGAAGCGCGAATTCGTCACAGACTACTAAAATCGGTGAGTAGCCACGGATCTTTGCGCTATCACCTGATGGTAAAGTGACGATCTTGCTGCCATTAGATATGCGGACTTCAGCAGCGGTTATGTCTACTTTGAAGTTAGCAGCCGTGTCAGCGAAGCAAGTTTCAAAGATCTGCGCTATCTTCTTGCACTTGTCAAGAACTTCCATAGAAGCTCGTTCGCCAGTAGATAGGATGATGATCTTAGAATTTGGATTTGTCCAAGCTTTCTCTACTGCTATATGCGAAAGGACATGGCTTTTACCAACCTGACGGGAACAGAGAAAAATGCAGAGTTGGTTTTCCCGACTGAGCTTCAGCATTTCCTTTTGGTAAGGAAGAAGAAAATCACTTGGTAGAACCATTAGACTCCAATCTTTTTCTTGCCCAATATGCTTTATGCTTTTCTGAGATTTCGCGTCTCTTCTCTTCAGACATATTATCCCATCTTTTCCTTAATGCAGCACTTTTCTTTTCTCTCACTTCTAATGGATCTTTTCTGCCTGTAAGAGTTTCGCTTATCTTTCTACGGTGTTCTTCAGATTTGACTTCGCCTTTATGAGCAGCACTTATAAGCTGTCTTGTTTTTTCAGATTGGACTCTTCCTTTTTGTGATTCGCCAATTTTACGCCGATGTTCTTCAGATAACGGTTTCCCCTTGTTTTGTTCAGACACTTTTCTTAGATTATCAGCTAACTTTTTTCTATGCTCTTCAGATTTAGGTTTGCTCATATTCTTACGTGTTTCTTCAGAAAGAGTCCAATGCAGCCCCAAAGAATAATGGTTGCCTTTCATAGCTTCAGAAACAATTTCTGAATACTCGTCTCTATATCTCTGATACTCTTCAGCCGTTAGAACAAGTCCATCTCTTGTATTGGAAATCATATTCCACGCATAGACCATTCGAATATAGGCGTTCTTATCGTTGTCACGGAACATCTCTACTAAAAGCTCATGACATCTGAAGTGCTCTGCGCTAGTAAGCTTGACTAAGTTCGACTGCTTATTAGATCCACCGAGAGACTTAGGAAAAATATGGTGGACTTCGCCTTTTACGCCTTCAGGCAACGGATTAGCCAGACGATTGCCGATTATCTCGAAATACTCAGGAATATAGTTCATTACGATATTCTACTCTATGCCCAAAATCTCACGGGCTTTAGCAGATTTCTCTGCATCTGAGAGCTTGACCGTTTGTTCGGTTTCTACCTTGTCCGACCATCCGTTCGCCTTAGCCCACGGAGAACGGTTGAAGAACAGATTAAGCGCTCCAAGGTTTCCTTCTTCTATCAGTTCTGAGAGCTTTGCGAGAGCAGTGCTGTAAAGTGCTTCGCGTGCTTCATCGACTATCTGCTTGAAGTCTGGGAAGTCTTTGTAGAAGCGCTGTATCTGGCATAGAGTCAGGCCGGTCTCTTTGGCAATCATCTGGAAGTTGCCGCTAAACTTACGAGCAGCTACCTCTAAGTCGTATTTCCTCGACTCATAGGTTAGTTCTTTCTGCATCTGCTTTAGAGACCTGCTTCTTCCCATGTACTAAATATCACGGATTAGGGGTGATAATCTCTACATATCCAGTCAAGGAGTGCTGCACAGCGAAGTCAGAGAAGTTCTTCTTGCGCTTCTGTTCCTCTTGGATCGCCTTCAAGCACTCGTTCAGAATCACTCTAGACGCCCAACTGTATACGCGAGATCCATGCTTAGGGTCGAACTTCTTGTCCCAAAGCGCCAAGCAGACGTGAGTGAACGCCCTAGATACCATTTCTTCTCTTAGAAGATCGCTACACGAGTCGAACCTCTTCGATCCGACAATGCGCTTAACCATCTTGTTTAGATTCTCAGCAAGAGTAAGCGGAAACTCGCCGTCTCTGTACATCTGAAGAACATCGTTCCAAAGGTCCTTTTCCCTTACGTAGTATATGCCTGGCATCAGTTGGAACTCCCAAGTAAGAACTTCAGGTTGAGATAAGTCGAGTAGTGCTTCGTCCTATCGTCTTTCTCCCATTGGCGGCTTGATATTGTCACTACTGCTTCTTGTGGTACTCCAGAAGTCTGCGCTTCGATTAGCCGCTGTATCTTCTCCTGCCCGAATACCTCTATAGCGAGGAAACTATTGTCGCATTCGTCTTTGGTTCGGACTATGGCAGTAGCCTTTGGAACTTCGTTTCCTCTCGGCATCTTGACCATTACTGGTTCGGTGACTTCTAGCACCGTGCATACTATGTAGATTCTCATTGTCTTTTCTCCTCTGAATCATAAAGCATTTCAGCTGCTTGACGTGCCATCTTAGCGTTCTCTCTGCATCTATCTCTGAACGATTGCGTCTTATCGGCATCTACCATGTCAAGTTCCCAATGTGCTGCTGCTCTGAGCAGTATCGTCTCGACGAAATCGTAGTCAGTCTTGTCTATCTCGATTCTCATTCTCAATAATCTCCATTATGTAGTTGAATTGTTCTGGACGCTCTTTCTGCATCTTCAGAAAAAGCAGCATATCACCGACTCCACGGTGACAAGAAAACTTGCCGAAAGCGTGGTGAGCTATGCAAAGTTCTACGCCAACTTGCGGGTCGAACTTATACTTGCTCCATAGACGCTTAGGCAAAACGTGGTGCGCGTTTAACTTCTCTGTTGCACCGCACAGAAAGCACTTCCCATCAAAGTTGTTTTTGACTTCAGATGCCCAATTCTTTAGTTTCGTTCTAACAGATACTTTCTTTTTTCTCATATACAGTCTTTCCAATCATATTCATTGCTCAGTTTCGCCCAAGTGAAGCGCTTTGGTTCTTCGCCATACGAATCCCAATTCTTGTATGGATGGTAGTAGCGGAAATAAGGAGAAGGTTCCCCGAGCAGATGCCACGGGGAATATTCCTTGTTCCAAAGTGCTTCCATAATCTCAGCAGACAAGTCATTCATCGTCCGCTTCTTCCCCTCTTACCGCTATATTGAAGCCGAACCATATGCCGGCCAAAAATATCAGTGTCTCAACTATAAGGTCTATCATTTTACGAAGTGCAGTCCCATGCAGTACTTGACGTGTAGTTCTTCGCCGTTCTTGAAGTAGGTAGTAGGTATATCCACTCCAAGTTCGTGCCAAATGTTCTTGTGTCCTATGCCAAGAGCAATCCAATAGAAAAGAGTCCCGTTGACGATGAACTTTTCTGACGCTGCTATTTCTTTCGCTGCGTCAAGTGCGTTGCTGATTTCGACTCGTGGTACTTCAATCCGCGTGCAGTCTTTGAAGCATTGCGCTTCAAGGTCTGTTCCCATGAATCCCATAGATGGTTCGCCGCGCTGTATTAAGTAGACTTGATCCGAAGAGTGGTAGCGAGTAGACCTAGATAGAAGCACTTTTCTCTTCGTGTCTACTTCTATCGGATCGAGCCAAGGCCCCTTGCACTCCATCGGCAATCCAAAGACGTACTGATGGCAGTAGACAAGATTCTGGTTAGTCGCTTGAAGCGCTTCTTTGTTGAAGAAGATCTTGCGGAAGCTATTAAGATCGTAGTCAATCGTGACGGGAAGCGAAGCATTCCATTTCGCAACGCCTGAGACGAAAGACTGCGCTTCAAGAAGTGGCTTCAAGAAGTCGAAAGAAGCTTGGTTGAATTTCAGTCCTTCTCCCTTAGACTGACGCATTATAAGCTCATCGTGCTTTCCTCCGTCAGTGTCTAAGAACAGATTGGCTTTGGCGTTTTCTCGTTCGCAGATCTGTCTTACTGCGTACAGACCGGCTATCAAGTCGCCCATGTCTCCGCTGTGTAGAAAGTTTAGTGTCTTCATATGCTGTCTCCTAGATCAAGAATTTTCTTCGCTTCGCTGATGAAGTAGTCGAACTTATTTTTCTCGTAGTCCATCATAATAAGTGGCTGCCCTTTGTGGCGGTCGAAAAATTCTTGGACTCTGTTGGAAATGTGCTGGTAGTTTAGTTCCTCGAAAGGCGCTAACTTCCGTCCAAGCATTATCTCAATGTGGCAGCGGTCTGACTCTATCGCGTCTTCAAGAGTCCGTGGATAGTACTTCTTCATTTGCTGTCCTCCAATGGATTCTTCTTAAAGTAGTTGTATAGATCGCCCATGCAACTTGCTAATGGTTTGTTGCCATGCTCCGTATCGTCGGCAGCGTCAAGGAACTTGTTCATGAGCGCTGCGTAGTCAGATGCTTCTGAGTCGCGACCTGTTAGTTCTTTAAGTTGCGCGTCTCCTTCTTTCAAAGCATCAAGGTAACCTTCGGAATAGCCATGCTGATAAGCCACATCCAAGACGGCATACAAGCACTTGTCTTGAATCACTTTGCGTATAGCTTCGTCGAAGTCTTTCAGTATATCTTCGTAGTTGTTCTTAGTTTTGTCCATAGTCTGTCCTCTAGTGTTTTTTAACATCTTAGTTGTTGTGTCCAAATGGGTTCGTTGGATGGAAGTTGCCACGCCCTGGAATGAATCCAGAAGGAACTTCCGCTTCAGGCAGTAGTCGGATCGTCTCGTTTGTGTCTGGATTGTAGAACCAACGGATGCGCTGCATGGTAGCGCGCTGCTTCTTAGTCGCTTTGACGGAACGCTTGTATCCTTTGCGCGAGTAGCTGCCACCGTGCTGCGTGTTGTAGCCGAAATCCGGGTTCTGAGTCTTGAAACCGGCAATAAAGCCAATTTCCAATTTGTCAGCTACGTCGGAATCTTCGGTTACAGCAAGAATCTCGTGAGTGAATTTGTCCCAGCCGAACTTATCGATTGCTGCTTTGATCCTAATTCCGCGATACTGGCATCTGTTCCAGCGCATCTTTGGATTGGTCGTCTGTCCGATATAGGACTTGCCGTTGTCAGCGGTATTGGTGAGTTTGTATAGTGTGTACTTCATATTGTTTTTTCCTATAAATGCAAGTGCTGAATTGCGCTTGACAGGAGTTATTTACGCGGAAACCGCCAAAAGCTAGTAGAGAGCAGTCCAAAAAAGCTGTTTTAGAATCTTGCGTCTAAACGAAAACGCAACTCTGGACACACTTTTCGTGAAAAATGGAAAAAATTTCCGAAAGTGGTGTCTCAGCCAGTACTATATATGTCTGTGATTCAACTGCACTGACGCTGTTTCATCACTCAAAAACACACACAAAAACACACAACACAATGAAAAAGCAGAAACTGTCTGTTGTCCAGAAACAGGACAGCACGTTCAACTACCGTCTTGGCAAGCTCTTCTCGGATATTGTCCAAGAAATCTATGCTGCTAAGAGATCAGGCAACTGGGAAATGGAAAGGCGCTACGGTTCTCTTGCAAGGCGAATCATCGACGCCATCAAGAAAGACGATTACGCGCTATTCGAAGAAGCGGAAAACGACTTCGTTCTCTGCCGGTAACGAAAGCAGAGACACGAAGACAGGTACCGTATTCTCGTTATAACCGCAAGACGGCAATCACGCTGACGGCGCTTCGTGAAGTAACTTTGGGTGAAGTTCTGCGAGGCGCTTTCTTGTCTGTACAGGCCGAAACGCGAAAATCGCTTTTTAACATTGTCGAAATGACGGAACGATGATTTTATCGTCTGTTGGGACGGAATCGATTCTAGACGTGCTGTAGGAAAAATGAGAACGACTGTGAGAAGGAAGAAACAATCAACCAAAACAGATAGTCACTTGCTAGTTTAAGATTGTCTAGTTTTAGATTGTTTAGTTTTAGATGAAAGGAGTCTAGTTTTAGATTATAGGTGGGGTCACTTATGGAAAACAACAATAGGGGTCACATTCAAAAGTATAGGGGTCACATTGACTTTCAATAGGGGTCACATTGAAGTTTTGCGATGGGTATAGGGGTCACATTCAGAACGCAGAATTTCAGACTTTTTCAGAAAAAAATGTAAATCTATATGTGCGGCTGAATTTTCCGAGTATAATTTCCTCGTGCTATTCGAAAGCACAAAAGAGAAACCATCACGGTTCTGAGGTTTGACGAGTGGTATCGTTTTTAGTAGGAACCGACTCTTTTCAATACCACACTATGAAACAATCACTAACTCAAGAACAATACGAGGCTGACTTCAAGCAAGTCGTGCTTTACAATAGCGTCTATTCAATAGACAGGTACTTCGATGGCAACGTGCATTCATTCTTGCAGACAACGCTGAAGTTCTCGCAAGTAAGACTCCATTATTTAGACTCAGGGGAAAAGATATCGGATATCGAGTTCCACGATCTGCTACAAAAGATTGAGAAACTGAACTACGCATTTGGACTTCCAAAAGACTTCGTGAAAGCTATGTTCCATAGACGAGACGGAAAGCAGACCGTTTCGGAATTCATTGACAGACTTTGTGAATCCGGCGAGATCGTCAGATGGAACCATGGCGTGCTGAAGACGAAGACAGCAACGAAGCACTTCACTGCGAAGTATCTTCCGAATATGGAGCTTCTTGCAAGCATATTCAAAGACAAGGAGCTTTTGGCAAAGGTGCTTGACTGCAAGTCTGACTTCTACACGAAGCGCCAATACAGATTCATTTCCAAACTAAAGAACATTAAGCAACAGAAAGAAAATACGATGATACACAACGATGAAGAGCCGGTCTTCATAAACCAGCAGCAAGCATACAGTAGAAGACGAATGACGAAAGCTCAGCGCGAGAAGCTGAACGAAGACATTCCAGAGCAAGACGTCGAAGACACAGATCCGACTGGAAGCTTCACGTGCTTCTCTGAAGAAAAGAAACGCGAGTTCATGGAACCGGTGCAATACAGCATGCCGGTTGACTATGACAAGCAGCGCGAGTTGGACCGACTTATGTATCCATTCCGAAAGCGCGTCTTCGATAAAGCCAATCCAATCTCAGAAGAGGAATTGAAGATGAAGGAACAGGAATTCAGAAAGGAACTTGGACTTGAGGTATAATATCCGCATCTGATAGTATTCCATATTGTTTCAGACAGCGTCCGGTTTCCTATGTGTGTTTCATTCCGGACGCTGCTTTTTTCTTTCCAGACAGGGTAATATATTCTCGAACAAGTTAAGTTGTTTACGTGGTAACTGCTGTGTGATTGAAGGTCGGGTGATCTTCCACACAGCAGAAAATTTTTAGTCGCTCCAGTAGAGGTGTTTCGTGGAAAATTCAGATTCAAAAAGTGAATCTGGATTCATCTCGTAATATATAAGAAGCTTATTACAAGGAGCACAGAATGAAAAACGAAAGCACAAGCAGATACGATGATATTCCGGACGAAGTTTGGGATTGGATGAGACGCCAATCTCAGGTGTTGGATCCAGAAGACGAGAGGCGCATCATCGAAGAAATGGAGCAAGACGAAGCGGACGAAGCAGAACTTCTAAAAATTTTGTCATAAGAAATAGTTGACATTCCAAGAGTTATGTGATAGTATCCGGGTTGCGTTGACGCCACACAACGTCACGAAACACAATAAAGACAACGCTGCCAAGCGTTCAACGCAACCACAAACCAAAAGTTAGAGGAGACTAACAAATGATGCACAACGTTCCAAAATCGTTCCAACGCTACATCGATAAAGGTGTGCTTGGAGAAGTCGATACTCTTCCCGCCGGTGAAGAGGCGAAGTTCGATGCCATTCTCTGCAAGGGATGGTCGTTTGATGAAGATCCACAATGGGATGGACGTGAAGGACACGCCTGTTCTTCGTGGCATTCGTGGGCGACCATCCGCGAAGGACAGCGCGAACTTCGCCGCGCTCACAAATGCGACTGCGCTGCGTGCAAGGCGGCGCACGATGGTAAATGCATCGCGTAAGGAAAGGAGACTAACAATGAACGAAAACAACATCCACAACCAGAACGCCGATCTTTACGATCTGCTCAATGCGGCAACTGAAGCGAAGGCGCTTGCTGAAGACTTCCGCAATGGGACGATGCGCGAAGAAATCCGCGCACAGAAAGAAGAGGACTACAGGACGCTGTTGGAGGAGATCGTCACGATTTCCGACCGGATCCGTGGATACGTCTTTTCCGCCAAGTGGGACTACAAGATCTAAAGCGAAAGGAAAAATCCGATGAGCAACCGCACTACCAACAAGCACCTCTACGGAATGGTCGATTCAATCAACGCCCGACTTCACCTTGCGCAGAAGGTCGGGCGCTACGGGATCGAGTTCGTCTATGGGCATACCAACATCGTTTTCTACGCCGATCCCAATTCGACGGGTTGCAGCGACGTCCGCGCCGGTCTGACGAAGTCCGAAGCATACGATGTTCTGCAAGGGATCTGGCACTGCATGGCAATCGCGCTGCACTAAGGAGGAACAACAATGAAGATGGACGGATGCGCGGTGCAAACCAAATATCAGATCAAGCGCGTTCCCGCTCACGGAGGACACCCATTGTGGTGCGTCTACGAAAAGACGGAAGACGCTTTCGAACTCATCTGTGGATGCACGTATCTGAGAGGCGCGGAGAACCTTGTGGAACATCTGTGCGAAACGGACCGACGGATCGAAATCCTGAAGTCGCTTCAGCGCGTCAACTTCACAGTGAGGGCGTGAGAATGAAGATCGCAACGATAGGAGAAAAAGGGTCGCTGCTTCAAGACAAGCACGGACGCTTGAAGGCGTGCGTTTCCGTCAACGGCAAGCAGTACCAGAAGCGCGTCAAATCCGAAGAAGAAGGGCGTCAGTTCGTTCTGTCGGTCGAACTTGAACGGGATAACCGAGACGAACTTTCAGCAAAGCAACTCAACGATGCGTCCAACGCCATCCATCTTTTGAAGAAGGCGTCTGTGTCCGTTTCGTTCTGCGACTTGGCGCGGTACTACTTGGACAATGCGTTCGAAGGCATAGTGACCGTAGAAGACGCTATAAGCGAATACTTGCAGAAATGCGTAGCACGTGTCAGCGAAGGGACGCTACGCAACTACAAGCGATTTCTGGGCACTTTCTGCGCGAAGCACGGCAAGGCGAAGGTCGCGTCCATCACTCAGAAGACGATGATGGACTATCTGACGATCTACGACAAGCAACCGCCGAATTGGTTGAACGCTCACCGCGCTTTGTCCAAGTTCTTCGTCGAATGCGAAAAGTATGGATACTGCTCCAAGAATCCGTGCCATCTGATCGAACCGCCACGCAACGTCAAAGCGCCTAACCGCGAGTATCTGAGTGCTGAGGACACTGCAAAACTGATGCGGTGTGCTGAAGAAAGTGGAAATCGTGACGCGGTTCTCTTCTTGGCGCTTGGTCTGTTCGGTGGTCTTCGTCCAAGCGAAGCGTTCCGAATGGACGCGAAGCATATCAATCTTGAGACAGGCTACATCTACATCAGCGCTGACATTACCAAGACGCATTCGTTCAAAGAACGGCGCTTCAAGATCGAACCAACACTGATGGCGTGGTTGAAGAAGTACTACGATGAAGGGAAACCGATCCGCTACAAGTCGCTTGAGTGTCTCAACTACGCTTTGTGCGCGATCTTCAAGAGCGCAGGCGTCAAGAAGACGGGCGACTGCTTGAGACACAGCGCCGCGACTTACCGCTACGCGCTGACTAACAACAGCGCTGAGACGGCATCAATCATGGGACACAGCGAAGGCATAGCGATGAAGCACTACAGAGGACTTGCTACGAAAGAAGAAGCGGAGCGGTTCTTTGCTGTGCTGCCAAAGGAGAACACCGTTTCTGATCTTGACTCTCTATGACAACTTCTATGACAGCGAATAATGAGAAAGCGCGTTTCTGCAACTCAGAGCGCGCTTTTATTCTATTCTTTATGAACATCCCACAAATTCGCCAAATTCTAAGTTGTGGTTGGGGGTTTCGTAGAAGGCGCTTCTAGCAAATTTTAACAACTTTTTCAAGCGTTTTGTGCATAGTTTGACGACCGCATGGCGAGAAATTTGTTAAAAATGATCTCAGCGTTATGACACTTCTATGACCGTCTAGAATAAGTCGGTCTTTCTTTGGCTGTATGGGTACGGATTGATCCGACAGTGATGTTCGGCGTTTAGCTTCTTGACCCAGAACTTCCACTGCTTGCCGTGGTTGAAGCAACCTTCTATCGTGTGGCACAGTTCGTGGAACAAGATATTCCGCAGCGCTTCGCTTGGAACGGAGTACTCTTCCCATATCAGATCGGAGACGCAGATTTGGAACCAGCCACTGTCAAGCAAAGTAGTCACCGCATAGCAGTCTTTCCTTGAGACTCGCTTTATCGTTGACTTGATCTTCGTCGAGATCGGTATTCCCCATGAGTTGCAGTCGAAGACGCACTTACGGAAGACGCGCTCAATCTGTGAGTATGTTGGTTCTTCTCTTTCCATCTTTGCTCATTATGAAGAAGCACCTGTGTGGTGCTTTAAAGAAAGCGTCAGGGTCGAAACCATTGTAGTGCTCGTGTACGTTCTCAAACGAGCGTGTAGTCCTTGAAGTCGAAATCCAGTCGAATTTTCCGCACTTGAAAGTCTTGCCGTCTCCATAACCTGCGACAGCAAGCGTCTGCGAGTAATCGCCTTTAGAGGAAGCACCTAAGTTTTCGCAACCGCCTTTAGCCCATCTATAAGACAATCCGTTCTTGTCGATCTTCAAGTCTTTGATCTGCGCGTTTGAATCTTCTGTCGCTTTTGAGCAGTTTGGACTGCCAAAACTGACGATCTTAAGCGCTTCTTGTTGAACTTCTGGCGTTTCAGGTTTGACTTCCTGTTCTGGAATGGTGCTAGAATCGTCTGAGACGTGCGTAGAATCGCTTCCGTCATAAGTACTGATGCGATACACGACTTTGAGTATCCAACGCGCCAGACGCGCTTTTAGACGATTGACTTCTTTCTCGACTTTATTCATTGGTTTCTCCTATGAAGAACGGACCCGTCCACTCTATGTCTGGCGGTGGTCCTTCCATTTCAGTTTGTACGGTGTAGCACCCACAGAGCGACAGCAAAAGAGCGAGAACAAGCAGTTTCTTGATTTTGTGGTAGAGCGAACCACCGAATCTTACGAGAGTATGGACTGGTCCAGTCATTTTCTTGCTTGCTCCATAACCTTCCGAAAGTATCTTGAGCATATCGTCAGCAAAAGCCAAGATTTTTTCTACCGGTATTCCGGTCGCTTTTGAAATGGCTTCTGCTTTCTTGTAAAGAACGTCATGGAAAACTGACGCCTTGAAAAGAGCGTTGAAGTCCAAGAAGCCAATCTTTCCTTTATCGGGTAGCAGCGAAGTTCCGTCCCAAAGACCGTTTCCCGGTTTGAATGACTTTATCCACCAATGGGACCGCTCATCGTCAACACGTTCCACAACTAGAACATCGTCTATGTAGTCGAATGCTTTGAAATGCGTAGTGCGTATTACGCCGTAGTCCACGTTATACTGAAGACCGTACTCGTGGTTGCCGTCTTTTTCGAGAATATCGTAGATTATAGGCGCTACCTTTGGTGCTACGCTGATAAGAGTTTGAACCATACTAGTGTGCAAATGAAGTTAGAATCTGTGCTATTTCAGGATGGAAGCCAAGAAGGACAGCAAGAATGCCGATTATGATAACTACTTTCCATGAGTTCGCTAAACGGATAACCACGTCTTTCCAAGTAGTCACCTTTGGTTCTTTGAGCATCATCGTCAGACGAGCAAGTACGCAAGTAACCGAGAAGTTGTTTTCGGCTAGTCCTTGGATCTTTTCTTCTGTGCTACGTCCGTTGCAGTTTTCTTTCGAGCAGTTAACCATAGAAATGAAGCGACTCTTGTCTTCTACGCCGAGGTTGCTCTTTTCGATTTCAGCAACCATCAGTTTGGCGTCTTCTTCAATCTGTGGAGTTATCATTTTCTATCAATATCTGTAAGTGGATATGCTATTTGAAATCAATTCTTCTATCTGCAAATCTGTAAGCGAAAGAAAACTCTTCAATGCGCCGATTGCTCCTTTGAAGAAAGGATCGCTTTCATCAAGAACGGTAGATGTTTCCCAATCGTCCCATAGATCGTTTGCTATGAGATATTGCTTTACTTGCTGCCAAACTTCCATTTCTTTTAGATTGTTCATCAGTTTGCGCTTTGAGATTTCGCGTCTGCCAATTAGTGGTTCTCCCTTTTCTATTGGAATGTCTGTTTCAACGTATTCTCTATGAGCAGCAACAGGATCGTAGACAACAGCATAGAGTCCAGATGGAAATCCGCCGCTAAGCATGAATCCTGAGTTTGAATAGGATCTTACAATATCGTTATCTAAAATGTCTTGAATAATCATAGTAGTTCAGTAATGTTATTAGTTAAATGGATTATGGATGGGCAACGATATGAGATGCTATGCCTGACCACTGAGATGCTGCTTTCCAAGAATCAAGAAGATCAGCAGGAACGTAGATCTGATAATTTGCCGGCAAACCAGTGAAAGCGTTTGAATATTGCAGTGTTGGAACAGTCGTTCTTGTCGTTCCAAAGTCTATCACAGCAAGGTTTCTTGAATAATTGAAGCAATGATCTTTTATACGCGTAATTCCATCAGGAATGACAATTGAAGTCAGAGCGTAGCAGTCGCCAAACGCGCTGCCGCCGAGTTCACCTGTAAGATTCGGCGATAGTATGATGTTAGACAATTCGTGGCAATGGTTGAAGTTAGCGTTACCAACTAAAGTCGTCACAGTTTCTGGCATTATGAATTCGCGGAGATACCATGCTGCTTGAAAAGCAGAATCTCTTATTTGCGTTATTCCTGAAAGATCTTCAGCAGCAATCGAATAAGCATCTTTACCTTCAATTGCTGTTTTCAGAGCAGTACCGCTCCCTCCACTTGGCAGCGCTTCAATAGCAGGACCATAACCGGTTAGTTCCGTTGGTACAGTGCCGCCCTTCGCTTCGATTGCAGCGCTGATTGAATTCTTAGCGTCTATGATGTTCTGTAGTTTTTCTGCTGTAGTTCCCATTAGACCACCTCGCCGTTTATTGAATCAAGAATAGTGTTTATGTCTCCAACTGTTGACGAGAGAGTCGTTAGATCAGTAGTAAGCGTTTCCACGCCTTCGACTGCTGCGTTCAGATCTTCGTTCATAACTGATATTGGATTTGAAATATAGTCTGTCATAAAATATGTCCCTCAAAATGTTGTCTACTTATGAATTTGCTACAATGTGCGAAGCAATACTCGACCAATTGGAAGTTGCTTTCCATGTATCTAATAGCGACGCTGGTACGTATATCGTATAGTTGTTTGGAAGTTGTCCAAATGCATTAGTGTTTGCTAATGAAGGAACAGTAGATCTCGTTGTTCCAAAATTGATTGCTGCTAACGATTTGCAAGCATAGAAGCATTCGCGCGCAATAGAAGTCACGCTGTCCGGAATATCAATAGATGTGATGGCAGACATATCGTAGAATGCCGCCCATTTCAGACTTGCAAGATTTGTTGGAAGAACTATAGACGTCAGACTCCAGCATCCATTGAAAGTTGCTTCTCCAATGTCCGTCATATTGCTTGGCAGAACTACATTTGAAAGAGAATTGCAACCGTCAAACGTGTATCTATTCAATACGGTAATGCTATTGGGAATTTCAATGTCAGTAAGATTCTCGCAATGGCTAAATGTGAAGTTGCCTTCAAATCCAGAAACGCTGTTTGGAATAGTTATGCTTCTAAGCAAAGTACACTGTCTGAAGCATTCGCTTCCAATCGCTGTCACGGTATTTCCAAGAGAAACGTCCACAGAGTCTGATATGTTTGAAATGGAATTCTTGGTTATTGTTCCAACAATGTCAAAGTCAGCAGTTGTGCTGTCATTGTAGACAACGCGCGTCTTAGTAGGATCGACGGGTTGAGGTCCATTCGCTCTTTTCAAAGCGCGTATCAGTTCGTCTATCTTGCCGATGATGGAACTTAGCGAAGCAGAACCATCGTTTGGCAGTTCTTCAATATCGTCGAACTCCGCGCTTGAAAGGCAGGCGCTCATTTCGCCAACGTCTATGTTCTCAAGGTCTGAGAGTTGCGCGTAAGCGGTCAGTTTTTCGTCGGTCTGTGTCTTCGTGTAGTAGTCTTCAAGCGACTGATGCGCTGTCAAGTATCCGGGAGAATTGGTAAACGCGCTTAGGTCAGTAGGAACTTCTGGAATTTCTTCTTTCGTTGCGTACTCGCTTAAGTACGGCAAGCGATCCTTCGGTATTCTGTGGTCTGAGCCTGAAAGAATCGGTATGTCGTGGACGTATAGCGATGGCTGTCCGTACTGTGACTGATATGGACCACCCAAGCGCACTTCGTATATCTTTGTAGTCGATGCTTCGTTTCCTATAGCAATTGACTGGCTGTAGTTAGCTGAAGTCTGCGCTCCGATAGCGATGCTGTTACTGTAGGTCTTGGAGTTGTTTCCAATAACGATTCCAGATCCATCGGCTGCTTCTGAGCTTTGTCCTATCGCTATGCTGCTGTTTCCAGCTCTCGTGTTGTCTCCGATAGCTACAGCAGCAACATTGGTCGAAAGGTTCGTTCCAAGCGCTACGCCTCTATCTGAATACTGCTGTACGTTGTTCTTTCCAATTACTAAGCTTCTGTTTGCTCCCTTCAAGAAGTCTTTCACTTCGAAGTCGCCACTTACTACACCGCCACTTAAAGGTAGATATTCGTTGCTAAGTCCGTCTACAAACTCATCGAACGCGCTGAGTTCTAGCCAAGGAGCGTTCAATAGATCGTATTTCGAGAAGTCTATCGCCTTTGGTATTGGAGCAAGTGCAGACAATGGGAAGTTCGGAGAATATGCCATGTCCAAGCGCCATACGATTGGATAAGAAGCATTGTCTCCGTCTGTAAGAAGCGCCCAAACCATATAGGAGTTCTCGCCGAAGTCTTTGCCCTTGTCCCAATGCACGACTACTTTGTTGTCTACAATGTCTGCGCTGAGTTCGTAGAAGTCGTCAGAACCTTGCGCTGAAGTTGGTTGGAATACGCCAGAGACAGCATATCCCATTATGTTCTGTGGGACTCCGTTGGTGGTTACTACGCCAACAAGATCGACTGTCTCGCCGTGATATAGTTTCTCAATTTGGAAGCGTCTTTCTCTTGCTTCAAAAGAGGTTTCAAAGATATTAATCATAGTGTCAAAAAATCCGCCTAAGTGGTTCGCGCTAATTATCGCCTAAAAGCGCGTCTTCTTATTCCAATTCCTTGTTCAGATTGAAGGATTTGGAGAAGTCGAAGAAGGTGTAGATACGCATATCTGAAACCTGATGGAACGAAACAGTGTTGTAGATTCCAGGATAGTACGGACCTTCAAGTTCTTTTGCTGCTATGGAATCCATGTCGAAGTCTATCGGCGGAGTATCGCTTGACAAGTGGGACCATATCGTTTCGTGTGAGTATGGATCGAAAGACTTGATTGGCAATAGCTTCATGGAAGTGCCTTCGTCTTGTCCTTCGCTTGCTTGATACAGACCAAAGGTGTCAGAGTAGTACGGCACGTTCTCATAGTATGCGGTTTCTAAGTACGGGACTCCGCTTGAAAGATCCCACTCGTTTACTAAGAAGGAATCGTCATGCTTCAAGTTCCACCGCTTCTCATTTCCAATGTCTCTTTTCTTGTTTACATCGTTGCGCCATTCGTAGTCGAAGTTGTGGTTCGTAGCAGTTTGGTAAACGCCTTGTTCAGTAACCGGCAATCTATCGTTGTAGGAACTTATTCCAGTGGTCGCTGTGTAGTGGACGACCTCTTCAACAAGCAAGTCTCTTTCCCATATTGGCACACCCGGCGCGTCCTGTCTGAACTTACGCGTCTCGTCTATCGTTCTTTCTGTCAAGACGTGCGGATTGAGACTGTGCGCTAGATTCGGTGGGTAGAATACCACGTACCCGTCTGCTTCGTATGCTGTCGGATTCTCCATAGTCACTTCGAATGGCATATGTTCCTTGTGCATCGTGATGTGGAGAATCTCATGTTGCTTCGTGTCTATCTTTCTATTATCGTCCCATGGATTTGGGTTCCATGATTCGTAGATTTCGGAGTAGTGTTCTATGTTTAGATTGTAGCTCATCGAGTGCCCATCGTTTGGGAAGAAGTCTTGTGACGCTTCAGGCGTTGCTGAAAGCACTGGTATGCCAACGATCTTTCCAGTAAGTCCCGTGACTGGGAAGCATGAAAGATAGACAGTACCCCACTGAGACTGCTGCTGAGAAGTCATTACCTTATCCCATCCAGCTGAAAGTGCAGCTGCCCACTGCGCGCTCAATCCTGATTCCCATCCTTTTTCAAGCGCTTCCCATTGTCCAGTTTCTACGGTAGAGAGTCTTGTCTTGCATACCCAGTCTGAAAGATCGTATGGTATGTGGCGTGGCGTCACTGAAGGATCGTCAAGTTCCCAATCGTACTGACTCCACGCAGCAGTCAGTTCTGACGGGTCGATCCGTGTCCAAGGTGGTTCCTTTCCATACGGCATTCCATCTGCGTTGACTACGCTGTCTGATGCGGGATATCCATTGTACTCTTCGCCGCGATCCGGATTGTTTAGATTTCGCGTTCTAAACCACTGGAAGACTTCAACCTGAATGCCGCTGTACTTCTCCCCATTGTTGTCTGCTGAAATGCCAACGTCTTTGTCCCACTTCTTTCTCCGTAGATCGCCAGTATTCTCATTTTCCATCTGCCAAATGTCCCAAGTGCGGTTGTCTGGAGAAGTATCCGTCTGGTCGATGCACAGTTGGTTGTCTTCTTGGAGAAATTCCCAGTCTCTTGTGAAAGTAGACAGCGTGAAAGTGTATGGACAAGCGTTTCTGTAGCGGTACTTCTCCAACCAAAAGCAGACGTTCTTCAAGAAGGTATTGTAAGCGCTGACTGTGTTGAAACTTCCATTTCCTGACTCATTTGGAACAGAACCTTCTACAATCAGTCGCTCAATAGTATGCTGCTCGTCTGAATTCAGAGTGCGCTTGGAGTAGTACTGCGGAAATCCGTAGAACTCTATTTGGCTGTAGTCTGTGCTTAGATTCAGAAAGTACGGCGCTAACTCGTACATTTCTTTCTGAATGCACTCAAGCGCGTCTTGCACTGTCTGACTCTTGATGCCCGCTAAGTCTATGAAGCTGCTAACGTGTCTTGTAGGTACTACCGCGTAGCGCATGTCTATCTCGCGCTGCACAGCAGAAAGCAGCATCCACTCGTTCCATTTGTTAGACGGTGGAGAATCGATGTATGAGACGATTCCAGCTAGACTGCTTAGTACCATTGTGATACTTCTCCGAAATACGCGCCTGTCTTCTCGTTGCTTGCGCCTGCTCTGTAGAACTTAATATCGACGTATGAAGACACAACCGGTTGCTTCTGTCCGTCTACCATTTCGAAGCAGTCATAATGGATAGTAGAATCAAGTTTCGGTTTACTGTTTCCAACGTACCATCTACCGCTATCTTTTGTGCCAATCACCCAAGCGCTTAGATCGTTGTCATAAGCCAAATTCATAGATCCAACGCCATAAACCTTAGTGTCTCCCTCGCCAGAAAGCGCCCATACTTCTTTCCGCGTCATAGATCTTTCAGGCGATCTCGTTATCCATATTGGCGTTCCAAGCACTCGGCATTCTCCATCGTTGTTCTTGTAAAGCCCAAGCGGATAGTCGTACCACTGCTGTCCGCTATCGTCATCGTACTTGAAGCACTCAAAGCGGTTTATCACAGATATATTTGGAGCATCTTCAGTATAGACGCCTTTTGGCGTTGCTCTTATCGTCACGCTTAAATTGTCTTTTGTGAAAGAAGGCGCGTTGTCAAGTTGGTACCATCCGTCTCCTAAGAACGTAGACAGATCAAGCGCGTAGTACGAGATTGGTTCTTGAAGTCTTTCGAACATAACCCATTGGTTATTGTAGACAGACTTGAAGATGAAGTGCGACTTGTTTTCGTTTCTGAAGACCGGTTCTCCATTGTAAGTGTATGGTTCTACCTTGAATTCGCCGTAGTTGTCTGTGTATAGCCACGTATCGAAAGAAGGAGCGATTATCCAATTGTCTGTGTCCTCCGAACCATTGTTGAAAGCATAGAGTCCGGCATCAGATCCAAGCCCGTGGTAGTAGCCGTAGTAGCTGTCTATATGACTATTGATCTCCAACCACATATCAAGTCTCCCCATCGTCTCCCGCAAGAAGAGTCACGCTTATCCTATGGACAAGCAGTTCGGTTCCTTTCTGTATCCGCGTGAAGTGAGTAAGGTCTGGAAGAAAGACAGTCACGTTGCGTGCTACTACTTCTCCAGACTTTGAAGTGTACAGATCTGCTTTGAAAGATCCATCGTCTTCTGAATTGCCTACTGCTACAGCGAAGTACACAGCATCTTCAAGCGGAGTGCTTTTTTGCCCACCCGCTACTTGCTGAGGAATGTCTAAGTCGATAACAGTGCCATTGGAAGTCACTGTCTTTCTGATGCCATTTCCGGGAATGATACTCAGACGGCGAAGTTCAGCGACTACTTCGTTCGCCCACTTCGCTGTCGCTTTGTTCCCTGCTTTCTGTTCGGTAAGTCTGTCCATGTCTATTCGTAGATTTCTATATGCTCAGGATCGATGCCCCATGGGTAGTTCGTCATAGCAGAGATCTCATCTAGCGTGCGGTCGATGAAGGAAACGCCGACTGGCCCGCTTAGAAACGCGTTCTCTGCGATAGTTGCCACAGATGTTGGCACGTATACGGTCCTTAAGTTCGGGTATCCGTAGAACGCATTAGAAGCGATTCCAGTAACTGCCTGTCCAAGATCGATCTGAAGTATAGTGGAAACTTTGTCTTCAGCGATGGCGCTTCCATTCCAAGTTCCTTCAGCATCTATGCCTTCTACTTTGTTGTTCGTGTATTGAATCCATGTAGTCATAATCTTTTCCTCATAGTCTGGGTCGTCTTCGTCTGGCAGTGGTGGGAAATCTGGTAAAGGTTGGTCGCCCCCGCCTTCTTCTGTAGCGAACTTCCATCTGTTATCACCGTCACCGTACAGATTCTCGTTCCAAGGTCCGCGCTCTTCTATGTCTATCCCCCGCCACGCTTCAGTGACAGTCATATTCCAGTACCTATCGTATTCAGTTGGTTCTATCTCAACATCGTATGCCGTCTTCAACCAAGAGAATTTGTCGAACAGCGGATGCCATACAGCGGAAGGCGTTGAATCGATGTGGTATAGATTTGGTTTCTCGTCGATTTGGCTTATAAGATCTTCGCGGACGCTTGACAGTCCAGACTTGTAGTTTAAGTACCTCGTAGTGCGTACCACTTCAGGATAACCGCGTTCTACTGCTTCAATGCCCTTGTAGTACAGTTTTGCAAGTTCCTTCGTTCTTCCTTCAAGTGTCTTGACTTGTCCAGAGACTTCATATTGGAAATTCTCATAAAGTCCATTGTCTTTCGTTTTCTGGTTCTGCCATGCCTCAAAAGCGCCGGCGTTCGCTTCGTCTCCAGAGGACAAATCAGCGTCTCCCGCATAGACGGCAAGAGGAAATTCGTGCGTAGTGCTTTTCTCAGACCAAGATACGATCTTGTTCTCTTCTGGATTGTCAGCACTGCCTTCGCTAAGACTCAATTTGTCTTTGTATGGTATCTGGAAGGTGATTGTCGCTTGCGCGCTGCCTTGCTTTGTAGTGCTTGTAGAAGAAACCACTTTGCCAGATGGCGCTAATCCGCTTAGCGTCAGTCCAGAAAGTTCGTCGAATTTGTTCTTGAAGTCAGACCACAAGACGCGCTTGCCCTTGCGGTAGTTGCCAGCTGTAGCTACCACGTCTGGAGTGCTACCTGCTAACTTGATTACGAAAGTCGCTGCTTCGTCTCCGAAGGAGTACTGGCAGTCTACTTGTCTGATAACTGTTTTAGTATTTGGAAGTGGTTGATCTGAAGGTATATCGTATGCCATAGCATTATTCCCAAGTTGTAGTGAAGTCTAGGTTTTTGAATTCGTCCAATTTCTGTATGATTTGGTCGTTCTGGTTCTTTTGATTAGATATGAGCGTCTTCAAAGAAGTTTCTATGTTCTTTTGGATTTGTGCTGTAGAATTGTTGTAGGACGCATAACCATTGCCGCCGCCGATCCTTGTCAAAGAATCCGTCTGTCTTAAACTACTTGCCGTAAAAGCGCCTTTCAGTGGGTTCTCTTTCTCGTCCTCATTCTTGTTTTTCTCTTCCTTTGCCTTCTTCTCCCGTTCTTCCAACTCACTTATATATTTGTGTTGCTGAAGAACATCAGCGTTTGGTCCTTCGAATATGCCAGCAACAGTATTTGCTCCGGTCATTCTTGCCCATTGTTCTGGGTGAGCATTTCTAAATTGTGAAGCAACAGTATTCGCTTGAGCAATAGCAAATTTCGCATTCAGTTCTTCAGTATTTTTCTGATACTCTTCATCTTTGACGCGCTTTGCTTCTGCTTCGTCTGCTTCAACGTCGGATATATATTTGTCTAATGCTTCAAGTTTCTGTTGTAGGTTCACAATGCGGTTAGTCGAAAACTCAACCTTCCGTAGATCCTGATCTGTGACTGTGTTTGGATCTAATCCTGCTTTTAAAAGTTCAAGATCTCTTTTATAGTTTTCTATGCCTACTGCTCTTTCGGCGCGGTCCTTTCTGAGTTCTTCAAGAGACATATCGTCCCATTTTGCCATATTCTTCCTACTAGCATCTTCTTCGCGCATTTGTCTAACCTGCTCAGCGCGTATTGCTTGTTTCTCTTGTTCAGATGCTGCTGCTTTCTGAAGTTCTTGTCCCGCTTTCAACAGAGACGCCCCCGCCCCTATGAGTCCACCAACAGCAGCGCCAACGCCAGTTCCTATTCCCGGACCGCCAATGACTGTTCCGAGTTGCGCGCCCATAGCAATTCCACTTGCTGCTCCAGTCAATACGCCGCTTGTTTTGCTTGCTGTTGTTTCGTCCATTCCAAGAGACGGTCCGATTGATTGTATAGCGCTTCCTAACATACGCGCGCCAGTTGCAGCGGCGCGAGCGCCCATCATAACATTCATCTTCTTGGAAACATCGTCAATAGATTTCTCCATTGACTTCGCAGAAGCATTTACCTGCCCTTCCATCTGCTTTACGGCGGTAGTCGCTGTCTTAGTCGCTTCTCCAATTCCTTCAGTAGCACGGGAAACGTCTTTCATAGACGCTTCCATCTGACGAGAAGAGTTCTTCACGTCTGACGCCATCTCGTTGGCAGCGTTCTTGACTTTGTTCTTCGCGTCTTCGCTGCCACGGGTGACTTCCGATGCGTCTACCTTGAACTTTACTTCTAAGTTATTTGTTGCCATCTATTGCTTCTCTTTCTATAAGTGTGAACATTGTAGAGTCGTGCATCCAAGCTATTTGGTAGATCATCAGCATCAAGAAAGCAACTGGCGTTTTGTATAGAGCATCTTCAAGATTTAGGTTTAGTTTGGAGACGGCTAGATAAGTCAAAGAAGTTATCCAGCCATTACTACTTTTTTTTCGTCGCCCTCTTTCTCAGGAGGCATAGCGTTCTTTACTACCTCTATCTGCTTCAATATTGCGTCGGTGATCTTCTGGAACATTTCTGGACGAAGTGTCTCCGCCCATTCGATTGAAAGGTCTTGTAGAAGATCGAACTTCTTGAAAGTCTCCTTAGCATCGTGAGTGCAGATGTAGAGCGAAGCAAGAGTCTCCTCTTGAGTCGGTTCGTGTGGAAAGATGATGTAGGATTTTATCTTCTCAAGCAGCGCGTAGGTTGCCAAAGAAAACGGTTTCACTACCACGCCTTCCCCACAGTCGATGGACTGGGGGAATAGCGCTTCAAGTGCTGATTTTGGATTGACTGTATTGTTTATTTCCATAGGTTAGTCCTTATGCTGAAAGACCGGTCTGATCTGTGTAGGTAGCGTCTTGGTAGCACTCCATCTGGACACTCCATTTAGCAGTATCGTTGTAGGTGCTTCTGAGTTCGCAAGAATTGACGAAATAACTGTAGGTGTTAGTGTCTCCAGGACGATACCAACTGTAGGTCTTGCCCGCATGAGTTGGGACAGTATTGATAGGTCCAACGAGCGTGAAGGATGCGTTCCAGTATCTCTGGATTCCCCATACCTGAGCAGTCTTGCCCTTTTGGTCGGGAATTGTGACTTTGTCTACGTTCTCAGTGAGTGTCTCGTCTTGAACGATATAACCGTCGAAGAGATGGTCGATACCATACGCTACAGAGAGCGAATTAGCGTTAGTAGGTGTGAAAGCAAATGCCATAGTTTGATCCTTATAAGGTTAAGATTTTTTGTAGTGTGCCTACCTCTGGGTAGACGCACTAATTATCACAGCAAAGCGCAGTGCTTCCCTACGCCAAGTCGTTTCTGTAATAGCAGAAGCGAGCGCTTGTCTCAAAGGTCACGAAGACAGATACTACCCCTTGGTTTTCGACTTGGTTTATCGACTTCAAGACAATGCCGCTACCCAACTCGTTAAGCGATTCTGCTGCTTGAAGCGCTGCGTCTAGCGCAGTACTTGCTCCGGCTCTTGCCCGATTGATTGTCGGTATTTCAGAAATCACGATAGTTCCTTCAGGCATGGACCACACCGGATGGCCGTCTTCGTCTTTTCCCATGAAGTCGAACGTAGGAGTCTGGACTACGCAGACGATGCCCAACTTACCAAGCGCGTTCTTGATTAGAAAGTCGATCTGTGCAGCATTTTCGGTTATTACCTGAATTTTTGCGGTAGCGAAGTAGACGTTGCTTTCCAACTGCTGCTTAAGCGCGTCTTGTACTTCTTGTATCGAATTTATTCTTTGAGTTACGTCCATTTGAAGTCTCCTAGTTTTGCAGTACTACCTTCAAAGCGCTGTTAAGCCCTTGAATAGCACTGTCTGTCAGTTCTTGGTTCGATGGCATTAGTGTCGGGTCTTGGACCTGATGCACGTGCTGAGTCAAAGCGTACATTGGTATGAGTCCACCGTCTTCTCCATTTCTGTAAAGCACGTTGCCCGGCACTCCGTCTTTCTT
>Ga0247609_10001347_pt1 | contig 29645 bp, 50 predicted proteins | sample 172DNAGHGlowgp2_FD_193487 | JGI IMG/M metagenome (GOLD analysis project Ga0247609, IMG submission 193487) | Sheep rumen microbial communities from Palmerston North, Manawatu-Wanganui, New Zealand - 1728 DNA GHGlow gp2 | ecosystem: Host-associated > Mammals > Digestive system > Stomach > Rumen ... | reverse complement strand
GTATGGTTGCTGTGGCGAATAACCGTCATAGTCTATCTTTTTGCCGATCACCGAGGACCGGAAGTTGTTATAATTTTTTGCCATCACGGCATCCTCCTATTCACGAAAAAAGGCAGATTTCTCTGCCTGTATTGCTTCTGAATTGCATCTAATTGCATCTGTGCAAGTTTGCAAAAACCTTGCAAAACCTTGCAAACATTTTCTAAAAAAGGCAGATTTTACTCTGCCTTGATAACATCCATGTTTCTTAATACCGTCAGATTGCGTATTTTCCTCAAAATAAGAAACATATTTTGCGATTTATGTTCGTTACAATCTCTGACTTAAATCATATACATCCTGTCTGCTGATTAAATCACTCATCTGCTTTCTCCCTTCTGTCCCACTTGATTCGTTGTCCGCATTTTGGACAATAATCATATTCATCATATTCGATTTCGTATGTAGCACCGCATCTTGGGCATTCCCAAGAATCATACACAAGTTCGCCATCTGAATATCCGTCACCAAATAAATTTGGGGTCATGGGGATTTGCTTTGCAACTGCTTCTGAATTTATAGGCTTTGTTTCAACATCACTTTCTTTCAGTTTTCGTCTATCAATGTATAATCTTCCGCTTTCATCTGTTTGGAAATTGTAATGACCGATAAATCTGCTCAGTGTGATAACCATTTGTTTATCTGCAATGATGAAATTAAAGTTTTTTCCATCTCGCTTCAATAGCCACCCTTTCCCATCGTCAGAACCAATGAAGTAAAGCAAATTCATATCATCTGATACACCAATCTGTATGTAGTACGTTCCAAAAAAGGATGCACTATCGTTTCTGAAAGTAATATACAGGCAATCTCTAGTTTTACCCTTTACAATAGACAAATCGTATGTCACTCGTGGTGTACGTGTCCTTGTTTTCTCTAACCATTGAATACCATTTTCACTCATCATTTGTCTCCCTTCTGTACTCTTTTTCCACAATTCTGCGGATGGTTTCGGAAATCGTTCTGAATCCATTGATCTGTTTCAGATATTCCAGTTTTTTCAGAAATTCTTCCGTCACTCTTATCTGTAATCTTTTCTCTTTCATAAGTACAGAATACATGATTTGTCAGTACATTTCAAGGGATTTGTAAGTACATAAGGTGAAAGTTACAAGCAAGTTAATTACTTAAATCATATTTTTTTATACATATAGTGTATTGATACATTTACATTGGCTTCAGGAACTATTGATCCGTTGATTTCTTTCAGCACTCGGAAATACCAATTTGTTCCACTCAATAACCAAGGAATGCACATGTAGTTCCCAGATTGAGTATATCCGCTTATTATTTTTATTTCTGATATGGTTTTACCTACAGAAATATTTCCAGCGCTAGAGGTCGTACCAGTGAACACCCCTTCTCTTGTAGAATCGGACTTTAAGTCAGAGATTTCATCATAGACCGAAGAGGTCTCTGACATGTTGGATGAGTATTTGACCTTGGAGGAATCAACTACGGATTCCACACCATTTAGTTTCTGTGTTAGCCATGAAAAGATTGCCATAATTTATTCCTCCTTATGCGCTTATATTAGGGCTAAGATATGTCATCGTCAGTGAGTCAGCATCAGTGGTCAGTACATTGTATCCTTCCAGAAGTTCAATCTGCTCTGCGGTCAACTGTACTGTGGTTGGACTTGCCAATTTGTAACAGAATTCAGCATCAGCAAATGCAGTAGCGAATGATGATGCATCTGTATATGCCTCGGCACGAACGTAAACTGTTTCACTTGTACTTACACCGAAATATCCATTATATCCGCTATTAGCAGTGTTGTTTGCAGTAGCAAGATTGAAATGGCTACTTATTGCAAATTCTGCAAGTGTATTATTGTTAGGCGGTGTTTTGATTCCTGTGATTATTGCACCAAATCTCTGATAATTTGAATTGTATGTCCATGTTAAATCAGATACTTTAGCATATCCTTTGTCCACTGTCAGTACACCAGTTAATACATCCAGTGTTCCACCGTAGATGGTATCACCTAGTAGAAAGGTTACGGATTGTCTTGTGAATTCTTCATAAGGTGTAACAGACTTGTCCGCCGTTGTGAGTATTGGTGCTTCGACTGTGATTATGCCTCGTGTTGACCAGTTCAGCCGTATTTTGCATCCAGTCTTATTTGACCATGAACTGGTTCGGCTTCCAACGGTGGTATCATTAGCGTCCAGTAATTCAAATCCAACAGCACTAGCGGATGAACCTTCTGGAATTGTTACAGTGCCTAAAAAATTAGTTGCTATGTCCGTGTCCGAAAAAACACACGGAATACCGAACAAATCAGCCGTTGGCAAAAAAATAAATGAGTTTCCACTTTTTGTGTAAGATATATTGTTTGCTTGCAACCATCCTTCAAAATCAAACAGATTCTTTCCGCATCTAGTCACATTCACTTCCGTACTTCCGCTGATTGGGCGAACATTGTCTTGCGATGGTGTTCCGCTTCCACTTTGGATCGGTTCAATACTTGCTGACAGTGCAGATGGCGTAGTTACTACTACATCATCAACTTCTATGGGATTGCCGGTTACCGTCTTATCTCCGATTACTTTTACAAAAGTATAATCGTCCTGAGGTTCGCCTTGCGGTCCTTGTGGGCCGGTTTCTCCGGTTGCACCCTTCAGATTAGAGAATGCAAAGTTGAATACTTTTGCGGTATCCGGTCCGGATGCAGTAACACTTACCGCCGGTGTCCCTGTTCCGCCACTGATCGAAGCAGTAGGTGTGCCAAATCCGGCAGCTGCGCCAGTCGGTCCGGTAGAACCTGTAGCGCCCTGCGCACCACGGATCGAAGGCGTTGTATATGATGTTCCGTCAGTAAAGTCCAAAGTTAATGTGTAATCTGCGTTAAGCTCGGCAGAGTCAATTCCATTGCCGGTTGCTCCGGCAGGCCCCGTTGCACCTTGCTCACCACGGATAGATGGAGTGGTGTATGTTGTGCCATCTGTGAATGTGATGGTCAAAGTATAATCTGCGTTCAATACAGTCGAAGCGATACCGTTACCAGTAGCACCAGTAGCGCCTGTAGTTCCCTGCGCACCACGAATAGACGGAGTTGTGTAGGATGTGCCATCCGTAAAATCAAGCGTTAATGTGTAATCGTCATTAAGCTCGGATGATTCGATTCCGTTTCCAGTTTCTCCAGTAGCGCCGGTATCCCCTTTCGCACCCCGTTCACCACGAATAGACGGAGTTGTGTAAGTCGTTCCATCGGTGAATGTGATTGTCAGAGTGTAGTCGGCATTCAAAACAGTAGATGCTATACCGTTACCGGCAGGGCCTGTAGCCCCAGTGTCACCTTTAGGGCCGGTTAAGGCAGCCAACTGTTCCGGTGTGAAGTCATCATAGGTAAATGCGTCACCCTGTTCACCATTCATTACATCAAACGAATATGAGGTATCGTTGGTGAGGTAGGCTGTCCAAGTGTTCTTGCCTCCGGATTCATGGGAAACTGCGGTCTGTTCCATCCGTGCAATTCCGGTTCCGATTACAGAACCAGTACTGCCGTTGAGCGTCTGATCGGATTCATTCGCCAGTCCTTTGACCGTAGTGTTTCCAGCTGATGCCGTTCCATTCAGTTTTGTATTACTGCTCGTAATTGCCATATCAGATTACCTTGTCATACTGAACGTCATAAACCTGTTCTTTGGTGATATCACTGGTCATCACCGTACCATCGGTCATTTTGAACTCGTACTGAATCCGTACTGACCCTTTGTTGAATTTCAGTGTTTCTGCCTGCGTGAGCGTTGCATAGAATGTCTCGTTTTCTGTGTCTTTATGTACTCTGTCCTGCGACATTAAAAGAAACAGTGAATGGGTAACATTACCGTCACTGTCCTTCTGTACGAATGATAAAACCACATCATCGACCTGAGAAAATACTACATCAGTGTCTTCGATGGTATAAGTCGGTGTAGCCCCTCTTCTCATACTTCGTAGTCCTTCATGTAAACGAGAGCATCTGCACTGGTGAGAAAGTCCTGAATCGTTGCGATAGCGTCCATGATTTCCTGAATCGCATCTGGATCACCGGTTGCCGCCTCCAATGCAACGATAGCGTCATTCAGTGGTCCATTAACGTATGTCTGAGTCTGTGAATGAAGCGACATAAGCTGTTCACGGACTTGTGTTTCGGTATTCGGATCGGGATAAGCCGATGCGTCTAAAAAGCCGTTTGCCGGATTAAAGATTAGTTTATCCATTATTTCACCTCTTTCACGACTGTGTATTTCATCTTAATTCCAGAGACTGTCATATCTCTGTTTGGCTGGTCATTCTCTAACAGTATTCCGAAGAGCATGACCTTTTTGATTGAGCATTTCCTTGCAAATGTACGGGCGTACTGCATAATCTCCCAACCGAAGGTAGACCATCTAAAGTCTTCCCAGAGTACGGCAGGGATTTCAATGTCTTCCGGATCTCTTTCTCCCATTGGGTCTTCATCCGTGATATACGTAATCTTTGTGATTGACGGAGTATCACCACGTACTTCAAAGAATGCGGATTTAATAGTCTTCAATGATTCAAATGCCTGGAAGTCAAACATTGGTGTCTGATAACAAGCATAGATAGCCTCATCAAAATCATTGAGCGTATAGTCGAATGTAATCAGTTTGGAATTGGTGATGAACATTGCAGTAGTTCCAAGTTCAGCCACTGCTTGCACGCCCACCGGATCATTGGACGGATAGCCGATATCATCCCAGAAGTACCAAGAAGTAGCCTTTGCAGACTGGTCAATACTCTGTCTCAGAGTCTCGGAGAATGGCGCATTGGTGTAATCCCACATATAAGCATGTCGATTTACAAACACAATGTACTTTCCGTCATGGTCAAGTGCTATAGCGTCAGACAAATTGTCTTCCTGAAGCAAGCCCTGTTCTCTTTCACCGCCGTTGATATTCCGTGATATTACACGGACATTACGTTCATCCTGAATCACTGTCGAACACAATGTGCAGATACCATAATCGGTATTGCCCCATGTCAGACGGTTATCAATGTACTGGATCGTATACGGCATATCACAGCCGACTTCGTTGTTGACCGGCATACTGGTAAGCAAGAATGTCTGCTTGCCGTTGCTGTCTAATCCGATAGTGTAATTAACGCTAAAGATTTCAGACGGTTTGAACACAATCAGCACATTGTACTGGAGTCCAAAACCGGTGATATCATCTTCGGCAGAACCAACTACTACATAGTTCATTTCCGGAAAGTAAGACGCATCAAACACATCCGAGTAATAGAATGTAGACTTTCCATTGCCCGCAAGGAATAAATGCGAGTTATTGTTTCCGCCGTACGCACAAGCGTATTTGCATGAACGTATCGCATCTGAATACTGGTGGTTTGTAACATACGCAGTAATCATTACGTTGTCGGTTCCGGTTGCCGGTGCTGTTGCAAAATTGATAATTGAGTTTGCACGATCAACCGTGAAATGACCATCACCCTCAGTCCATTCAGAAGTACCTACAATAGCAGTGACCAGTGTAGCATCAAGCGGAAGTTTATTTCCGTTTTCGTCTTCCTGTGTCGGCAGATGATAGGCTGTAGACGAACCATCACCATTGAAACCTACAGTGAAGCCTGCACCAATACTGTTGTAGTTATAGTCTGTGGTCTGAGAAGATGAGCCATCCGGCTTTCTCGTAATCATAATTGTAGGAATGTAAGGTACTACATTCGTAAACTGACCGGTTCCTTCATATTCAAGGTACACATCAGTAGACATGAAGTATGCCTTGCGGTTAAAGGTAAAGAAGAATCCGCCTTTACTCAAATCACCGGTGTAGACTGCCGATTTCTGAGTGCCGTCATATTCATAAATACCTGTGTCAGTCTGGGCAAGTAACTTATCTTTGTATACCCACAGCTTATGTACGTCTTCCTCAAAATCAAATTTTACTGTCTGTCCGTAGCGTTTCCCAAAAACTCCGTTTTTATACATCATGTTTGTCATTCTTGGGGACTGGTGAACAGGCAACAGATAATCGAGGTCTTGTAAGTTCAGTCCGCCAGCCCCAGGATTGATAATTGACAACAGATTGTATTGTGCCGGAGAATACTGTTTCTGCTGAATTAAAGCCATATCATTCTCCTGCGTAAACGTCTGTCATTGAAACTGCATTGCCACGCATATACATCATGCGGGCATTCTGATATTTGGTATCGAAAATACTGAATTTGGAAAGGTCATCATCAATGAAGAAGGTGGATGCCAGACCATACGGCAGTATTTCACGGTTGATTCTGTCATGGTATGGCAGAACGTCCGTGTCTGCGGATACAGTCGGGATCTCATCCATTTCTTCTTCGCCTTCTGCTCTTAACAGAGAGTTCTCAATGTCGAAGTTCTCTGAAAGAAGAGTATTGATCCAAGGGATGTAGTAATTGTCGTAATCCCTGCTTGTTTTTTTCTCAAACATCAGGCTTTTCGCCATATCATATAATTCTTTAACGGTCATAATAATCTCCTTTCAGAGAACCTCGAATGAGGTTCTTTTTGCTTAGAGTGAAGTAGCAGCCGCAGCCTTGACAATGCCCTTGTAGGACAGTGTGCCTTCGCCTTCCGGATTTGTCGGATCCATGGAGTTTACGATTGTCTTCTTGGCAAACGCATCACCATAGTAACGACCTTCAATGAGGTTACCGGAAATGCCTGGTACGTCAGTGCGGACGAAGAGTTCGCTGATCTTCTCCGGCAGATATACTTTCTTCTTGCATGTGAAGAGAGCATATTCATTTGCTGGGAAGTAGTCATCCGGCATTTCAATGATTGTCCAGTTCATGCACTTACCAACGAAGCCCTTGGACAGTACCTTTTCACCGAGCTTATCAACGGAAATGAAGTCCGGATTTCTGAGAAGCAGAGCGTATGTGCTGGACGGCACATAAGCAATGCAGTCTTCGTTCATCGGAATCTTGTCATTGACAAACTGTGTGCGTGCCTTGATGAACAGATCAACAACAGTGTCCTTGTCCGGTGCTGTAACACCATCAAGAGCGACAGCAGCTGTGGACCAGTTTGTAATAGCCAGTTTATCCCAGAAAGGAACAACCTGTTCAGCAATCTGCTGTTTGATGATTGCGCCAACATTCTTCAGATACAGAGCATCCTTCGCATTGCCACGGTCAATAGTCATAGAGAATGACTTGTCCTTTGTCAGTGTGATCGGTTCCTGATCGTTTTCAAGTTCCTGCGGATCACCATATCTCCAAACACCAGTGCGCTTGTAATCATGCAACGGCTGAGTTACAGCGGATGTCAGTACGATTGTACGTGTGCCATCCCAGTCGTAATCGGACGCAGTATGAGGTTTAACGAAAGAGTTCTTTGTAAATGTGTCTTCCAACTGTGCGTTGTACTTAGTAGCGAGATTTACTCCCTGTGCCATGTTAATTTCTCCTTTTCTTAACCGAGAAGTCCTTCAAGGAACGGATCGCTTGCAGCCGAACCGTTATTATCGGAGACCTTGCCCACAGCGTTTGCTTTATTACGCTCATTGGTGGTCTTGTTAGTCAGTCGGGTCTTCAATTCACGGTTCTCATGCAGTAACCAGGCATTCATCAGCGGTACGCCCTGATTCAGGTCATCTACTACATCAGTAGGTAACTTCTGAATGTCTACATCAGGGAACCTCTGCTGAAACTCCTGTACTTCATGGATAATCTGCTCGTTTCTTTGAAGTTCTTCATTTTGGGCTTTTTGAGCGGCAGCCCTTTCTTGTTCCGCTTTCTGATTGCGAAGTCTTTCCTGTGCGAACTGTAACGCTACGTTATCGTCCACATTCGGATTCTCCGCTTTGAATTTCTGTGCAATCTGCTGAGTTAAGCTCCTTTCGGAAAATTCATTCAGCCTATCGACATACTCTTCAAGTGACAGTCCATTCGCATTTGCCTGAGCCTCCAGTTTTGACCGAATGGGGTCAGCCTTCAGTGCTTCAAGCTGTTCATGGATCTTGTCATAATTCATGCCTTTCTGAGCAAGCGTGACCGCCTGTTCTCTGGATAAAGACATGTCTTGTCCGTTGTACCTGATGCCTAAACTGAAATCATCCTGTACTTCGGCTGTGTCCGGTGCCTCACTCTCGGAAGCGGTGGACTCTTCAGCAGTTTCTTCAACTGCCTCTGTTGATTCATCCGCAAAATCGGATTCATCAAATGTGAACTCTTCAGACTGGTTTGTCGTTTCGTTCATCTTCTTCTCCCTGCGCTATGGTTGGCGCTTTATCTGAACTCATAAGAGTTTCAGGCATTCCTACGGTCGTGCCACAATGAGGGCACGCAAAATAAAAGACGTTGTTTCCAGCGTCTACTCTGTCCATAATGTTTCTACACTTCGGGCACTTCATTGGTACATCTCCTTGGACTGTGCATAGACCTGTTCAAGCTCTCCGTTCGTATCAAGCGGAGACTCCAAGCCACGGTCATCTGTACCATCCTGCATACCGGCAGTCACGTTAGGATCCCAAGTAGATTCTGGGTTCTGCGCTTGTGCCTGCATCTGCATCATCTGCTGTTGCTGTTCCATCTGCTGTTTGATTTCGTCAATAATCTGACGCTTGTTGCGGATGAACTTGTCCGGAATACCTTCAAGGTAAGTAACCGGATTCGTGATAACTCCACGGTCAAACAGTGCATCCATGGTCTGTACCTGTGTTGTCTCTGACCAGTAAGAGGAAGCACCTATTTCAACATTCAAGTCATAATTCAGATTCTTCAATTCCGAGAAGTCAATCATGGTAGTGGTCTGCCATACTGTCTTGCCCATTGCGTTTGTGGACTCGGTATCGATAAGACCAAGTGTTTCAGCCTGTGACGGTGTGATTCTTACTTCACGGATACCGTATGAACAAGCCATGATATCAATGATCGAGCGCACAATGTCTTCGTAGAACTGGTAGTAGTCCAGTCTCTGAATTTCTAACGGTACGCTTGATGCCTGCTGAACCGCAACGATAGCGGATGTGTTATTTGGATTTGCGATATTACCTAACGCCGCATCGGAAGCACCCATGAAATCTTTGGTGTATCCGATTGTCGAATCAACCAACTGCATGATCTGGTTGGAGAAGTCCGGTGCTTTTACCGCATCGAGCATCTTGCCCGCCATATCCATGTTTGGAAGGCTGATTGCTTTGGTAACATCATTGGTCAATGTGCTGAGCTTCGTCCGGTCATAGAAGATTTTCGGGAAGCCCATATTTGTCATGTATACCATGCACATTGCATAGATTTTGTTAATGAATATCTGGTTAGGAATAAGACCTGTGATTGGTGAACGCCCATGATAGGAGTTTTTAACCTTTTCCCAAGTCATATATGCAATCGGATAATCCGAATAGCCTAAGTCAGTTTCATCTTTTAACACGATATTCTGTGTGACTTTCATCATCTTGACGGTGAACCGGCGAGACACAATCTTTTCTCCGGTCAGCGGATCAGTACCCTTCTCCACTTCCACCGGTTCTTTCCAGAATTTAGTAATAACCGTAGTCAGATTATCGGACGCACCTTCATTGGAGATAGGCTGGAATGTGATATCAGAAGTAATATCTTCCCAGTTTTCAACGCCATAAGCCTGCGCCATATCCTTGACTTGATTGGTAAACAGTCGCTGAGCCACCAGGATATACGGCTGAGACTGAACATCACCGGAATACGGATTGCCAAAATAGATATTGGTATTGTCCACAATTTCCGGACTGATATCACCTTTTGCGTCCTGGTTGGTCTCGATATCCGGATCAAAACCGATGAACATAGCAGTATCACCGTCAACAGCGCAGTTTTTGATTGCCGAACGGCACAGTGTATTCATCTTGGTGCGTTCCAACACTGCCTCCACCTGCGCAGCCACGATATCCGCCTTAACCTTGGAAATCGGGTCCTCATGGAATGGACGGATATGGACACCAACATCATCTGAAACAATCATAGCCGTGAAGTAAGAAATGACTCGCTTCACGATATTGAACACTGGTTTGGTGAGATCCGGCGCATTTACGCCTTTCCACTGGTCACCAAGATAGAAGTCCTGATTCTGGGATACGGTCTCATACAGATCACGGCTCTGGTTGAACGTGATACCGTTCTGCAATTCGCTATTAATTGCCTGTGGTGTTTTCTGAATTTTCATTTCCACCTCCGAAACTCAAAACAGAAATGACCTGACGTACCATATCGGCTTCCTGTTTAGAAAGAGCGTTGCGCTCTACATATTTTTTGACCTTTGATTCACCGATAAAAAAACCGACACATAAGCCGGTAACCAGTGCAAAGATAATCGTAATCAACTCCATTCGGCACCTCCGTAATTGATGAAGTCCATGTAATCAGTAGACTCTTCTTCTTCCACTTCCGTAAACAGCGTCTGTCTGGACTGAGGCATGACATAATACCCGATTGCCGCAGCCATAACGCAGTCATCATGTGAACCAGGTGCAGCTTCCGGTCTGCCTTTATCGTTCTTCACAAACGACAGCATTTCTTTCAGCAGTTCAGCGTCCGTAATGATTTCCGGCTGTTCCTTAAATATCTCCGCAAAGTTATCAAGAATCAGCGGTCTGGTCAGAGAAGTAGTCTTAAAACCAAACTTTCTCTGAGTCCGCTTCATATACGTGTCAACCTGTTCACGGACATACAGATTGGGATACCCCATTTCCTGTAGTTTCATCACCGGATAAGTAGAAAAGTTGGTTTCCGGTGCAATCATAGCCATGTTGTAGTAATAACCTAAGAAGTATAGTTGGACTACAAACAGTCCTTCATCCGTCTGAGCCGAGTAATTAGCCACTATTCTTCCGGATGCCTTGTCAATAACGTAAGCTCTGAACCAGTCAGAACCGTCACCGGCAGTATCCGCAGACAGTGTATATACATGGTCACGGACCGGCTTTTCCCAAATCTTGACATATCCTTCTTCAGATTCGTAGAAATTGCCCATTTCCGTAAACATTCCACGGTAATGCGGGGCTTCCACCACATTCAGCCGTTCTCTTACCTTCTCCACATCGAAGAATGGAGTGCCGGACATGATGAACGCTTCTTCCGGTGTGCTTGGATACTCCTGTCTGAACTTATTGATATCGTTACCGCAGAGGTTACGGATCGCATACCTGCGCCACATCATCTGCTCATACGACAGCCCAAACCTTGTTTTGATCTCCTTTTCTTCCGGAGAAAGTGCCTCACCCTTATAGGGCATCCGGTATTCTTCCATTTCAAACCAAGGAACGAAAAGCGGGATATAATCATTCTCACCCGCTTCAGCCTGGTCCCACAATGACTTGAAATAGTTATATCCATTCGCCGTGCTTTCAATTACCAGCATTGAAAACCCAGTGTGCGGCAATGTCTGCAACAAACCAGTCAACTGATCCTGCACTGTCTGCCCATCCTGTTCAGGCCAGAATGCCAATTCCGACAAATGCATATAATTAATCGTTTGGGAACGACCAATACCGCCCTGTCCGGCAGTAGCTACTCTGACACCGGACTGCAAGCCCTTATTATTCATATCGGCTTTTGGATCCGGATTCTCAAATCTCAGTTCACGGGCATTACTGTATTTGACCATAGGTTTCAAACCCATAGGCAGATTATCGTAGTACCGTTTCGTCATGTTAAAGATATTGGATGTAGCCTCACTGTCATGGGCTACGATCAGCGCACGGCGGTAATAATTCGTCATTGTCAGTGCCGTCAGCACCGCTTCCGTAATCGTAGAAAACCCAATTTGTCGAGCCTTCAGAATAATGATTTTGAACGGTTTATCCTCGTCATAAGCCTGGGCGAAAAGCTCATAAAAACGGCGCTGTCCGCTATTCATCTTCAGCGGGATCAATTCGCCGTTCTTCGTCTGGATCTTCATGTAGGTCTGGATATAATCTCTATACGTTATGCCTACTTCACTTGGCACGCATCTTACCGCCTTTCAGTAAGTCTTCTACCCTGACCTTGGTCTCTGAGGTAATGTTCAAATCCGCAGTATCCGACCAGCCCATATTCTTTAACGCAAAGATAGCACCTGTACTGTTATTCGTACTCAGCCTTCTTTCGTACTGGTCAGACATACGTGCCCTCACATAGTCAGCACCGTCCTTATACGAAGTCTTCTTCCCAAGTTCCTTGAATTTTGTCGCACCAATGCCAAGATACAGATACAGAGATCCGAATGTCCACTCCTTCTGCGGTGTGACCTCGAAATACTCCCAAATCTTTTTCTCCCATTCCATCGGTCCGAGTTCAATGTTAAACTTCTTGCTCTTCTTCATAATCCCAAAATAACCACTATTTCAACAGCATGATGCTAAAAAAGGCAGGATTACCCTGCCAGCGAAAATATAGGAGAGAATCATATGATGCATTTTTAATATACAAACCCTAGCAACAGCACCATGCCAATTAAAAGCACAGCCGGAGGTCAGGTATGCAGAAACCCATAGACAGCTGTGCCAAAAGAAAGGATAGTGTGTCATCTACGATATGACACTTCTCAATATACAGCATCCATATCCAGATGCAACAACCTTAACCTTTTTAGTAACCTTAGAAACCTTAGTGTACTGACAAAACCCCGATACTTGTACTAACAACCCTTCCGGCGGAAAAAAGAAAAGAAAGAATTTTAGTGTGATTCTCCTATATACAGAAACATATATATAAGATATAACACATATTTCTATACACTCACCTTCCAAAGGGGACCCAATTCAAAAGGCAAAAAAGACATGGGGATGCTGAGGTACATCTATTCACGGACAAAGAAACCAAACAACAACATTAATATATAGGTTCCAAGGGCGGGGCGCAAAAAGACGCACGGGGCCCTGGTAGCTGCACTACTATAGGATAAATATACTTGTTTATATATAGGCTTATGTCTTGTAGGGTATATGCTGGTATATAAATACATCAATAAACATCAGTATTTTTCAATGGTCCTCTGTGCTTTCTTCCAATCTTCCACCAAATCGCCAACCAGATGCAGCAGGAGCACTTCTCCGGCAGTGGTCTTTTTTCCGGCAGCATGATCGAATGAGAATATAGTGTTTTTCTCTGTTGTTCTTTCCTGGTCTTGTCTGTTGTCCTGATCATTGCGGCGCTGGTCATGTCTTGTGCTGTTGATCGGCGGCACGTCGTGAAAATGCCGGTGTTTATTGGTTAATTGTTTATAGTCGTACTATATGATTTTTTATATATCCTATTAGGTGAAAATTGTTTCCCTTGTTTTTCTTTCTTTCTTTTTTCGGCCCGACCGGTCCACCAGCCGCGGCCATGATCGGCGGCATAATGGGCCTGTTATAGTCTCATATTGTTTTTATTGTCCCTTTTTTCCCTGGTTTATTGCATAGTTATATTTTGCTGTATCTTTTCCCTTTTTTCGGCCCGGTGGGCTGTTTTTTTTGTGCTTTTTTGCCTGATTTCAAGTAAATTTTAAAAATATTTTTTTGTGGTTTCATATTGTTAAATAGTCCTTTATTTATGCGGGTTTTTTTGACATTAATGCATGTTTTGAAATGATCTAAAATTGCACATTTTCAAAAAATATTTGCGTTAAGGGGTTGACGTAGGTTAACCCTACTGCTATTATGTAATCGCAAGGTAGGTACAACCTACCAAAACAGAGGAGAGAAAAAACCATGAAAAAAGAAATGAAAATTGAAATTGAAAAGCTCGGTGTTAAGGTTTACGGCAATTACATTATGCCTGATGACGGGATCCTGTATCCGCTGCCGCTGGTTAAAGGCAATACCAAATTAGGAAAGACCGTTTCCCACTCGTCAACAGTCCCGACAAATAAAGAAATCACTTGCAAGGATAAAGACGGAAACGAGATCCGCGAGCGTGGGACATGCCCGTTATCCTGTAAAGGTTGCTATGGAACAACAAATAATTATCAGTACAACAGCACCAAATATTACCTGATCATGAGAACCCGGTTATTAAGAAATCACCCTGATTTATATTTCAAGCTTGTCGCTATACAGCTAACATATCAGCATTATGAAAAGCTAAGGATCCACGCGGTCGGCGATTTCATCCCAGGCGAGGCCCGCGGGTTCCGTGATGTCCTGGTCAATTTCCCGGGCGTCAAAACATGGACATATACCAAAGTCAACGAGGACAACGAGGACATCAAAGCGCTTAACGCACTCCCAAATTGTAACGTCGTAAAATCAATTATTCCTGGTCACGGTTTCAACTATGGTACGGTCGCATATGTCGCGAATATGTATTACTACCTGAAACGGAATAATAAATCCGTGTGGATCTGTAGATGTGGGATCGATCCGGAACAACATTGTTCCGATTGTGACGGATGTTCAAGTCATGAATATGTGTTATTCCTTGAACACTCTACAAAATACAATGCAAAAACTGATTACGGATATGACAAGTTTGTCGAACTGGTCAACAATCAGGAACAATAAAACGACCCGCGGCGGCGGGTCTCCCGCCAGGATGGGATCGCGTCCGGTCCTATCCTGGGGAGAGATCCCGGAAAAGGAGAAAAAACCATGTTAAAACAAGAATTCGAAAGACTCGCAAAAATGACCGTCACAAACGAGGCTTACGCCCACATTGAAAAGCTGTACATGATCAGCGAGATGGACAAATACCAGTTTGTCAAAACTATTAAGCCATTCTTAAGAACATTACCGGAGGCCGAGCCAAAGCACCCGATCATGATCATGATTACGGACCGGAACATGGAGAACGCGCCAACAGAGGCCCACGTGATCGACTCCCGCGGTCATTGGACTGTACAGGTCGAATTGATCGACATCAACATCAAGACCGGCAAGCGCATATTTAGAATCATTCCTGATACCTACGCAATCCGCAGGGATTACGACATCACGGAATGGGACCCGCGGACCGTGATCAAAAAATAACAAAATCCGGAGGCTTTCCGGTCTCCGTAAGCTATCCCGCGCGGATGGTTTACGGAGGTCAAAAAGACCCGAAAAATGGAGGACAACATGAACGAATTATTTAAAGACATTGAGACCGGAACGGTCTACACAACAAACCAGCTTTACGCGGCATTCCGTGAAAATGTCAACGATTGCGCGGATGGTTTCGATGATTTCGACAGCTGGTTAATGGCGCAGCTTATTCAATCCGGCGGCAACCTGGAAACCATCAATTTGACGGTCAAAAACTATAACGAACTACCGGAACCGAACCGGCGGAAACGGTCCTATAACATCGAATTCGCGGAGGATCTCAGCACCAGGACCGCGGACGAGATCAAAAGCGCATGCTTTCAGGGTTTCGGGTTGTGGACTGATCGCTTATACATCATCGATAAACATACCGTGAATTATTCCGGATACATAGACTAATACAGGAGGACGGACAACCACATGAAAAGATTTGTAAAAGATTGGTATACAGATACCATCAGATCCGGCGAAAACGGAGACATCGAAAACGTACTACAGAACATCGGTATATTCCTGGTTATCGCGCTATTCGTTTACAACACAATAGCCATAATCATGGGCGTATAGGAGGACAACATGAAAATATTATCACCATGGCTAATGTATGCCGAATACGAAGACGGATATGCCGGTTACTTCGGCGGAGACAACGAAAGTATCTGTATGTGTGACATCATCGAGGCCGAACAAAGGCATGGAAGCTGTACCTACTACACCGGAGTAGAAAACGATTATTATACCGAAGGCCAATTAACAATTCTGTAGACAACATGAACAAACACTGCTATATTAGGGTTAACCTACTGGAGGAGAGAACAATGACAGACTGGAGAGAAAAGTACAAGAAACAGGAAAAATACGAAGAACAGAACATATCCCGCGTAGTGATCAAACTGAACAAAAAGACGGACGCGGATGTGCTGGAAGCTTTAGCCAACAGTGGCAACAAAACAGGACTAGTTAGAGAAGCAATCAGAGCGTATATCGCAAGTATGGAGGGCAACATGAAACCAATCAATGACGAATTAAAAGAGATCCTGAAGAACAACAACCGTTACGCAACCCTGGATACGGACAACGATATCCGAAACGAAATCGAACGCCTGCACACATCCGGCGAAATCGATTACAAGGAGCCTGAGCCAAATGAAGAAGGCGCAGCAGAGACAACCGGCACAGCCAGAATCACAGTCGGAAAGACAACCATCACAGCCCACTACAAAGTATATCTGTATGACTGGGATCCAGAAGACGAACAGTACTTATCATCTTCTGCTGAGTTTATCGGCTGGGAATAACAAAAAAGGGAGTTCAATCTCAACGTCATTAACTTAAGAAGAAGTCTGCAGAAGAGCTATTAGTCGTATCTGCAGGCATTTCTTTTCCAAAGACTAATCGGGCATGACGAAAAAACATCGAATGATGTAAAGACTCAATACTGAATTATCAGTTATAATAGAAATTGCTTAAGAAAAGCGATAGTTGAAGCTAATTACAGACTGGGTGCGGACTTTCCTAGGGTCGCTGCGGCTAGGACGTAAAGGTAAGGTCTCTTTTGAAATCAGGGCTTCAAGATCAGGTGGTGGTGAGCCACCTTTTCCTTTCAACAAAAGATCACGGATGAGATGAATTGCCCGGGTTTTATTGATCACATATACAAATTTTCTTTTACGTTTATTAGATTTTCTTTTAGCCAGTTCACGAATGATGATGAAGCAGAAGTTATAGAGTAAAGCTCTTGCCCAGATCTCCTGAAGTATAGAAGAACGTTTTCTGGCATGCACTGCTGAAAGATCAGCTGAGTATTTCAGGTGGCGAAATGAGATTTCTTCAGACCAGCGCAAATGGTAGAGTTGTTTGATTTCAGCCGGACTGAATTCTTCTCTTGGAAGATTGGTGATAATGCTTTCATATTCTTCCGATCGATCAAGTTTGAAGCGGACAACGCGATACGAAACATCATAGAAAGGATTGTCCGCATCCAGGAAATCAAAAGTCGAAGTGGTTGATAAGAAACGAAACTTATCTGGATGAGCTTTAACATCAGATGTTTGTTTGGTAGTCAGTGTTGTTTTGATATCCAGATCGAATTCGGAATCGGGCAGGTTAAATCTGTGAAGAAGACTGGTGAATGCATGAATGTCTTTAGCTCGAATCAGGAAGAATTTTCCGGATCTGATTATATGTTCCATGTTATTCCATGTGGGATAATTGCGATCAGCTATAAATATGGTTTTATCTTCAGCGAAACGTTCAGCCATTGTCCACATGGCTTTCTGCTCATACATATGAGCATTTCCCTGAATGACAAGATCCACATATCTGTTATTGAGAATGTCGTAAGCAGCATTGATATGAAACAGGTTTGAACCTTTGGCATCAGGACCGATTGATTTGTAGGTATCCAGATCAGTACAGTCATAAGGAATATTCAGATCGGAACCGTCAACTGCGATAAGCCGATAGCCTTTAAATGTTTCTGTACAAGGATAGGCTTTGTTAAATAAATGCAGCAATTCTTCAAAAGCTTCAGGAAGAATCTTTGCACGAGCCTGTACAAAAGCAGAGGAAGTAGCAGTATCGGTATCGTAAACAAAATAATCAAGCAGTTCTTCCCTGATCGGACAGCCTGCCATGGAGAGGATGACCATGATGACATCAGGGAAAGGCAGCTTTCTTTTTCGGGTGAAATCAGACTCGGTGTCACGTATAAAGCGATTTACTGCCTTTAGCCGGTCGAGGCGTGCAATTTTGTGTTTCAGAGTGAGAAAGACTTTGTCGGAGTATGTATGATTAGCCATGATCAACATCCTCCAAAAGAGAGAATTGAGTGAACCACCAAAGTAAAGAATCAGAACAATGTTTCATTTAAGAAGTACCTCCTGATTTTTACCATCAGCGCCGACCGAAGGGAGGCGCCCGATTTTGATAATTCTGTCAATACTTTCGAGTAAAAAAGTTCATAAAAAAACACCCATACTATTTCCAAGTATGAGTGTGTACATCATTAGTTCAGCACAAACTTAATTTAATGACGTTGAGTTCAATCTCCCTTTTCATATGCTTTTACGGCATCCAGAATCTTTTTGTCGATATTCCATCTGACCGCATTCCGGCTGTAGTTTGTAATCATAGCCAGGTTATCCAAAGTACGCCTTCCGGAGTATAACTCTTTACAGATTTTCACATACTCTTCAGGCATCAGCGCAAGGATATCATTTACCCGCTGTTCTTGGTATTTGAATACTTGCAGTTTTCCGATAATCTTGGATCGTTTCTCCGTGTAAATCAGCAACTTGTGGTCACGGTCTGCCGGTGTTTCTGAATGCATACCGGTCAATGATGGTGAATGAGCGTTAAACTGATTGTCTAACTTTTCTAGCTGGTCTTCCAGTTTTTTTCGGACCGGTTTTGACGATAGGCTTGCTTTTAGCTCTGCTTTGAACCACTGTATTTTTTTTACGTCTGCCTTTTTCACTTTTCACGCTCTCTGTGGCTCGTTTTTCAGCCGTTTTCCGCTTGATTTGTGTGTTGCCAGTATGATGTTCACTAACTCTTTGTTTTCGGCCTCTAAGGCTTTTATTTTGGCTTCCTGACGTTCGCTTTCTTTGCTCATGTCCTGTACTACTTTCATGCACGCTAACGCCATGCCTAACGCCTCGTAACTCTTCTCCGCTTCCGGATCCGGAAAGTACGGATTTTTGCACAAGCTCCGGTCTCCCTCGATTCTTTCGATTGCGTCTTTTAAATTCATATGTCTCCTCTGCATCTGCTTTCTTACTCACGCATACTTGTTTTGGTTTTTTGATTTCTATGTGAAATATGTAACAGTACGTCTTAGACTTTAAACTGCATTTATCACAGGTCGGTCTCAAGCAGTTTCACCTTCATTCTTTTTTCGGCTCGTCTGATCTGTTCAAGGCGGTCCGGATAGCATGTCACAATATCGCCTGCCTTTGGTACTCTGCCGGTATGTGCGTCGATGATTTCACCCCAGTTTCCGGTAGCTATGTAGTCCTTGCTTTCCCACTTGTAGTTTGATTTTTTGTGACTTAGGTATTGATTCCATTTTTCCGCCGGTTCCTTGAAGTCATGTTTCAGCTGCCGGATGTTTTTTATTTTGTCTACTGGAATATTGTTCATGTCAAAGTCCAGTAATACAGCATTGTCTTCATTCAGCCCCAGTTCGTAAAATATCGGCAACTTGGTGCCTATGATCGGCACGCCTGCCTTCATCGCCTCATATCCGGCAAGGCATAGCGCTTCTGAATCTGATAACTGAACAAATGCATCACACTTCTTCAGGAATCCGGAAGAGTCCAAGCGAGGTTTTACGAATACCATGTTTTCCGGAATATCTTTTTGTCCGCCGTTCGTGAATACCAGCCACAGAAACTTTACGTGATTCCGGTTAAGTTCTTCGGCAAGTATCCGCATCCGGTTCCATCCCTTTTCCGCCGTCAGTCGTGTCGCTGACATAAGCAGCAGCGGTTCTTCTTCATCCGGCAATACCGGCATGTATACAAGGTCCGCTTCTTTTCCATATTGGGCTTTCCAGGAATCACAGGCAATTTGAGATACTCCAAGATACGCTGTTATTCTTTCATCTGTCGGATCGTAGGCTCTGCTGATCTGTCCTTTTTCAACTTGGTTTTTGTAATCGGCATGTACTACATAGTAAATATTTTTTGCGGTCACTTGGTTCAGTATGTCCTTGCCGTAACTGTAGAACAGATTTTCACACACTATGGTGTCACCGTCTTCCAGTTTTACGCACCGCACCAGCGGAGAAAGTCTCTGGATCTGATTCTGGAATGAGTGCCGGTAGAATACTGTCATGTCATACTTTCCGTACTTTTTCGCCATGTAATACAGATGTGATTCGATCCCGCCTATCACATTCAGCGAGTGGATGTAGAATGCATTCGCCGTTTCATACCTCATTTGCCTTGTTCCACTTCTGGATCGCCTTTGTTAGATCCCGTTCTGCTATGGTGTTTGGGTTACAGTTCCAGCTGTACAGATTTCTGTCGGAATTGAATATTTCTGAGTTTTCGCACCGTATCACATAGAAGTGTCCGTTGCCCTTGCCCATGTCGTACACTGCCGGTTGTTTACCGCATATCCGGCATGGCTTGATTTCTTCATTCATCTTTCGGTTCTCCTTCCGCCAGAAGCTCGTATACTTCTCTGACTTTTATCCGCATCATTTGTGCTATTTCGGACGGTCTGCATCCCTCTTCGTATAGTCTGTTGGCTCTCCCGATTCTTTCTACCCGCCTGCGCTCTGCGTTCCGTTCCCTCCGTTCTGCTTTGATTGCCTCGTTGCAGTCATAACAGAATTTGTTTGCATGGGCATCGTAGTAAGTCTGCCCTTGTGCAATTACTCTTCCGCACCGTGAACAGATGTTCGGTTCTATCTGGTAACTACGCTTAATGTCATCCATAGCCCTATCACCGCCATTCCTATGACTAGCCAATAAATCCATGTATCTCTCATATTCCAAGTTCCTCCAATGAATAGTCATAGCCTACGTCCATGCCTCTGTAATAATCTCCCTTGTCATAGCATGGAAGGAATACTGTTTCGCCACCTACGTAAATAGCGATGTATTCCTGATCTACTTCACAGGTACTCTTGTGAATATGTACTTGTTTGTCTCTGAACGGTGCCACGACTGCCGATAAATACGCTTTCTCTTTTTCCGTCAGAATGGAATCTTCATATCTGAATTTGCATTCTTTAATCAGATTATTCAGAGTATGATCGTCAAGCATCTCCTTGCCATCCCAGTAATATCCGTCAATTTCCCAGTTGTATTCACCGGATCCAGGCACATATATTTTTTCCGGCTGTCTTCCGGCTTTGACCAGTTCGCATAATTCTATAAAACTAATTGTCTTTGTCATATCTCCTCCACTTTTTTTATGTGACTTGATCTGAAACACTGGTGGCCTATGTAAAACCACTGCGGTTTCCGGTAATGATGTTGTGCAGATAGTGATTCGGCAAATCCAAGCCTTCCTGCAATCACTCTACCGTCATTCATCACCACCTCAACACGTTTATTGACCAGTGCTTCCAAGTCTTTCTTTTTTACGCTCATATTTTCCCCATTTTTGGTAAAACTCTTCGTTCTGTTTTTCCGCTTCTGCTTCAGCTTCTTCTCTGGTGAAGAATACTCTGCTGCCGAAGTCTTTTGATCTGTAGTAGTACGGTGTTTTTCCGTCTGTTGTGATTATTTCTTTCTGTTTCCACTCGTAGTGAGTTCTTACTTTTTCTTCTTTTACGATCCAGTGGGCTGAAGTCCCGTACTGTTCATGTATTCCGTACAGGACCGTTCCCACAGGTGCTTCTTCAAACAGGTTCATTTTTTCTCCGCATATCCGCAATAGAAATTTGCATCACATTCCAGACAGAGTAGGTCTCCGTCCGTTGTCTTTGGATGTGAACACATTCCATCAACCAACTCTTTTACCCAGTACTTACAATTTCTACACCGGATTAACTCTCCGTGATTGTCGAACCACTGATAATCATTCCCAATTTTCAGATACGTTTCGATAAGCTCTACTCTTTTATGTTCTTTCATTCTTCTTTCCTCTATCGTCAGTCATTTACTGTGTCTCCATTTTTCAACTATTTCTTTCTCACCGTTGTTTTCTAACCAGTCTATCGGGATGTACTCCTCTTCCAATTCCTGCTTGCATTCATCTATTGTCTTCCTAATGACTTTTGACCACCTGTGGCAACAATAGTTTTCTTGGTCATATTCCTTACAGTCATGGCACCACTCGAATACTGATGTGTCGTGAATGACTTCTTTTCCGTCAATGAATATGCGGAAGTTTTCTTCATCACTTTCATATGCATGGCATTTTCCGCAAAGATAGACTTGTACTTTCATTCTTCTTTCCTTTCTGCGTCCGAACAATAATCCATGTCGGTAGTTCGATGATGAAAGTTAAGATAAAAGGTGCAGTAGCCATATTCGTTCTTGTGCTTGCAATCCTTGCAACGAATTAGTTCGCCTACTGTTTCTACGATTTCATGGCCTTCAGGTTTGTCACTCTTATGACGGATTATCAGTTCTCTCATCTTTTTCTTTCCTCACTCTGACTATTTCTTCTACAAGTGCTTCTGCTGTTGAGAAGTCTTGTTTCCACGATCCGCTGTTCGGATATCTGTCTACAAACGTAAGCGTGTAAATGCCTTGTTTGTTTTTCTTCACCGTTAGGTCATAGTCGTATGTTCCGCATCCGAGTGATTTTCCGGATTTTCCATGATCTACATAGCCTTGAAACCAGAAGTGAATGTCATGCTTTTCTAGTCCGCTTGTCACCGGCATCCATTCATTCCACTCATTGTTTGAAATCTTCTGTCTGCCATGTACTACATAGCCACGGTCTTTAGGTTTCGTGTCTTCTGAAGACGGCAAATCATAAGTGAATATGTCTAACTGTTTCATGTCGCTCATAGCCAAATAAATTTCCAAAAATCTCCTTTTTCTCCAGTTTCTTCATTTCCGAAATGTTTCTTACATACAGCAATTGGAAACTCTTCAATTTCTGATGCCCATAACGGTTTAGCCCCGCATCTTGCAAACACAAGCGGGAATCCTGATATTCCATCGAATAAAGAACCAATCGTAATGTTTCTCTCATACTGTGCGCAGATCCTGCGGGCCAGGAATTGCCAAAAAGGAAGTGCAATGCTGTTTCCAAGTGCTTTGTATCTGGGAGAATCAGCTGGCTTATGCAGTTTGCCTTTTGTGTCTGTCCATTCGCCAATGTCTGTCCATCCGTCCGGATATCCTTGAAGCCTTTCGCACTCAAGTGGGGTTAATCTCCGCACTTTGTTGTGTTCCATTACTTTCATCGGATCGTCCATACAGTTAAGTGTTTTGCTCAATTCAGTATCTGGTCTGATAGCATCATGGACTTGTCCGTTGCCGATACACATAGCTACGTTCCGGTCCTCGCTTGGTTGTTCAGGACTTTCTCCAATACTTCCGGAAGTTTCTTGCCTCTCCGTTCTGTTCTCCGCAGAATACCAAGACATGCCTTTTCGCTCAAATAGTATTTCGGGTGCGGACAGTCCTCCAAAATCTGCGACAAGCGAGATTCGTTTTCTTCTTTGGGGCACTCCCCAAAACTGTGCGTTGTGTACTCTCCAAGCAAGGCTCCATTCACCCATGTCATCGTAGACACATCCGTTTGGCTGCCATTTCTTGTTTTCTTCAGAACCAAACAGAGGTATTTCGGGGCAGTCTTCGTTTGCAATCCTTGCGATTTCTGTAAGGACTGTTTGGAAGTCACCCCCCCGTTTGATCCGAAGGCCCCTGGTACGTTTTCCCAGACCATGTATCGAGGTCGAATAAACTCACCTGTTCTACCATCTGCTTTATCCCTTTCTCTCATTTCTTTTACGAGTCTGATTTGTTCCATGAACAGACCGGACCTTTCGCCTGAGAGACCTTCTCCACCGCCCGCAACACTCAAGTCTTGGCATGGACTGCCTCCGGTTATCACATCGACTATCGGCAATTCGTATCCAGATAGCGCTGATATATCACCGAAGTGTTTCATGTTTAGATCCACCCCAGTTCCATCATCTGTTTCTGAATTGTGTACAATAAGTCGGTTTCTACTTCGTACTTATGTTCAGTGCCCACGTAAGAATCCACTTCCCACGTAGTAATCAAATCAGCTCTCTTCGTTTCCGGATTGAATACCACTTTGTATCTTGCCCGTGTTTTCCATCCGTCTTCAGGTCCATAAACGAAGAATCTTTTTTCGTATGTTACCGGATCGTCTGATATCCTGATGTACTCCATCTGTTCAAACATATCTTTGGCTGTCATATCGCATCTTCCATCCAATCTTCCTCATCATCTTTTGACGGCTTCTGAATACCGCCGGTAAACAGAATCATCAGCATGGTTGCGATTGAACAGGTAAATGCGATTATTCCTAAAAGCAATGTAATCATGTTCTCTCTCCTTGAATGATTTTCAGAATGTCCTGTCGGGAGCCACCGCACTCAAATGCGATAGCCCCAACATTCCATCCAGCTTTATGCAGCGCCATGACTTTGCCGGTATCAATTTTCTGCCGACCAATCTTTGACGCTAATATTTGCGACACATAGACCGGTGATTCTGCGTCTATCTTGTCGGTGATTTCATTGACTGTGTAACCCTGTTCCCAGAGTTCTGCGATTCTCTTTGCGTCCATCAGTATTTCATCGCCTTCTGTCTGGCTAATACCTCGGCAAGCATTTCTTCGGAAGGCTTCTTTTTCGGCTGAGGTTCTTCCGTCATGTAATCTGGCATAGGTACTACATAGTTTGCTTTCTTGGTAGTGTTCTGTGTGCTGTTCCATCTGCGGACTGTGGCTTTCCAATCCTTCATCGGATTTCTGCCTACCTTCCACCCGTTGCTGTCGTAGTAGTCCATAAACTGCTGAGGATCTACGTTCAGTTTTTTCTCAGAAATGTAATCACTCAATTCCTGAAGTGTAGGTTTGGTGAACCGCTTGCGGTTACTATTATCTTTACTATCCTTACCTAACCTATCCTTACCTATACTTACCTTATCTGCGGAGCACGTTTGGGACATTTGTTCTCCATCTGTGCTCCATTTGTGCTCCAACTGTGCTCCGCTCAATGTATATGCACCATTTTCCTTGATCTGAAGCATCTTCAAATCTTCGATATAGTTAGTTTGTGTGTATCTGTCCTTCTTGATAGCGTTATGCATTCTCCAGTGCTTTATCACGATTACGCCATCATCGAAGGCAATGACAAATCTTTTGGCTACAAGCAGTTTCAAATCGTCCATGTTTGCACCGATAGTAGTAGTGATTCTCTTCGGATTGCCTACAAAACCATCATCGTCTGCTCTTAAATTCAGATGGAAATACAATGCCTGTGCAGATAATGGCATGTCCATAAACGCATCTGTTTCAAGGACACCTAAACTAAACATTCTTTTTTTAGCCATCTTTCTTCTCCAGCCCATGCAGTTTTGCGTGACATAATTGGCAAAGAGTTACGCCGTTATTTAAGTCAAGTCTCAATTCTGGATATTCAGCAAAGGACTTGATGTGATGTGCGACCAGGTTATCTGTTCTACCACATTCAACACATTTGCCATCACGTGAGATAACTGATTCCCTCCATTTTCTGTAGGAATAGTTATTCCTTGCTTTGGCTGTTTCACCGACACCGTTGTTTTCGTACCAGTGAACAATCTGATAATTTCCGTTTTCTATTGCTATGAGGTATTTATTAGTAATAAGTTCCTGAATCGCATCGTCTGAGTTAGTGAGCAGAAATGCCCATGACTTAGCGTTTATGACAACTCCCTTATCTTTTGCGACAACTCCTAAATAGAAGTAAAGCAATTTCGCATCGTTTGAGAGTTCTAAAAACTTATCACTACAAACAACTCTTTCAGCGAACATTCTGCGCTCTGCCATACAGCCTCACTTCGCTAAAGTGTACTTACACCACTTACCGTTTTTGCCCTTCTGATCGACACACTCAATGTCATGGCCTGCCTTGCGTAACTGCATGATTACGTCCGGCAGATTGAAGATGTTGTACCGGTTCAGCGCAATAGCTCTGTCGATATACTTGTGACTCTTTAAATGCTTTAATACGATTTCTTTCTGTGTCATGTTGTCTCCTTACTTGAAGTAACCCAGCAGTTTCAATTCGTTTCTAAACTGTGCCGGTGTTACCATTTCCAAATAGTTATTGCGTGCTACACGCTCACACGCTTCTTCTTCGCTGATCTGGTCCGCAACGTATCTCTGGAATGTGTCACGGTCATTGTCAGCTTTGGATTCACTTGACCAGAAACAGATTCTGTCTGACGGATACTTCTGTTCTCTTACAGCCTGTTCGTCATATCTGCCTTCCAAGCGGACCTCTTTCAATAATTCAGGTCGTTCATTTTTGAGTACCTTCACCACCAGGGGAACACTATGCCCTGTGATTCTCGCTATGCTGCAAATGGGCGTGCCTGCCATTCGCAACATAATGATTCTGTTGTTATCAGAAAGGGAGGTCATCAGAGCTAATCTCCACTTTCGGTTCATTTACCGGACCGAGTGAATCAACTTCCTGTTTCTGCACTGGTGCCGGACCTTCCTTTGCGTATCCGTCCAGTCTTACCGGAATACGGTTGACTGTGATTGATACATCTTTCTGATCAAAGCCATTCTTGTCTTTCCATTTTTCCAGTCTGATGGACCCTTCAACTTCAACGAAGTTTCCGTGCTTCACATAGCTCTGCACGTAGTCCACAAGTTTTTCGTAGAAGACTACACAGCGGTAATTGCTGTAACTGCCGTCCTTCTCTTTCTGTGCAACTGTGAATGTCGCATACTTGCCACCCTTGGCCATGTATTTAATGTCGATAAACTTCCCGACATAGCCACTAAGCACTACACTATTCAGCATCTTTTAATCTCTCCTTTACTAGTTCTAATTCGTGGTCTATTGCGTTGATCGCATCCCACATTTTCTGATTCCCTTCGTACAGCATTTTGATATCTACGCTTTTGTCACTGTCCCGCAGCTGTCTTGCGAGTTTTCTTTGTCCTTCGTCTAGGTTTACTGCTGTTACTAACAGTGCCAGCGCTAATATCGCTACTATCCCGACTATCATCTGCTACCCTCCTGTTCCAGTCTGTTACTGCCTGTTCATACTCTTTGCGGACCACTTTTGCGCCGCACTCACCGCACATCACGCACGGATATGAGATTCCGTCTCTGTTGTAAACTCTTGTTCCTACGGCATATCCACCGCAGAAAGGGCAGTCCTTCAATTCTTCCATTCCCTGATAATCACCTCCACTCTTGGACATTTCTTGTCGAACGCTGTTGTATGATGAAGCAATCTGATGTAGTTTTGGTTATCGTCCGGAAAGACTCCGTATCTCACCATGGCATCCTGAATAAACTTGGTGCCAAAGGATATGTTGTCTAAATCTCTGCGCTTGTTCGGTTCGATCCATGTGATCCAAAGTTCACAAGGTTTTGTGTGCTTGTGTAATGTTCCGGCTAAATCAGCGTTATGCAGATATACGGTGATTAATGTTTCCATTTCCTTCTTGATTTTCGCCGCCTTGAATCTGTTGGTTCTCTCCGCATTCACGTAGTCATTTAATCCAACAAGTCTTCCCTCAATAACCACTTTGTCGAGTTGACCACTCTCTGCTGATTTGAGCGTCAAGAATCCGGATGGCAAGTTTGATTGCGTTGATTTTTTCGCCGAGCGTTTTGTACCTCGACTCTGCGATGTCCCTTTTCTTCCGTAGTTCCGCAACTTCTGGATCTCCTTTCAAGAATTTGTCCAAAAACGTAACTGACACTCCCTTGTCCTTCTCGATCAGTGCTTTCTGTCTCAGCAGAATGTTGTAATCAGCCTGGGCATCTGCTAAGCTCTCGCCCATCACTGCATACTGGTCAATCGTGGTGTTTAAGTCATTCACCAGTTCCTCGATTTTGAAAATCAGATTCCCTTCTTCAAACATAGTTTTTGTGATACCTCTCCATCCATTCTTCGTGAGTGTGTTCCTTCTCGTATGCTATCTGGGCAATTCGCCGTAACTCTTTCAGCTTCTTCGTGCCTTTTGCACTGTGTAACCAGATATGCACTTTCGGATCCAGCCACACCCACAGCCCATCATCCGTTGCTTTTTCTCGGTTCCCATTTCCTAACATGCAGTGATGGATAACCAAGTCACCTTCTCTATGACTCAGAAAGCATCGTCGTTCATTGGATATCGCTGATTTTGAATATGCCATTGCCGTATATCCCTTAATAACTTTTCCGTATCGTAGAAAGATACTTTAATCAGATTGCCCAAGTGCTTCTTCGGAAGCCACAGGCAGTACGCTTTCTCTACATCAATGTCATACGTTGCTTTCAATGCCAGTTTGTAGAGCGTAAGCTGATAAGTCAGATATTCCGGATAGTATTTTGAAGTAGTCTTGAAATCGACTATTGCCGGTTCTCCATCCACCTCACCGTACATATCGAATTTGCCCGCAAACAGCGGTACTCCGTCTTCCTCGTAGGCAACCGGCTGTTCCTGCATGATTGCTTTTATGTCGTGCTGTGACTGTAACTTCTGATACCGTCTCAGTGCTATGCCTTCATAGCTCTTCCGACCAAACCAGTCCGGTTCTTCTGATTTGTTATTCCAATACTCGATAAGTCCGTGTACCTTGTCTCCGTATGCGGCTGCCTGTTTCAGCGTCCGTTCCGGTATTCCGTGGTACTGGTCTTTCATCCACAGCGAGTGAATGAGAGTAGTAACACTAGGTGTCACCATCCCATCCACAACGTATGTATGCGAGGCTTCAATGAACTCGATAATCATTTGAAGGAAACCACAAGGCTTTCTTTTACCTTGGAAGTCTTGGAATACAAATCAAAGATGCCTTCTTCTTTCATCTTCTTGGTATCGGCTGATACTCTTTCAAATGCCGCCTTGACCGTCACTGACATAACACCATCGTCCACTGGGATCTCGGCAGAAGTGATTCCGTTTTCCTTCATGGCATTGAGGACCGCTTCTTTAAATTCCTCGTTGTCATTCTTCATTTCCTGAATCGTGATTTCAGCGTCCTTGTATTTCTGTGCGGCTGCCTTCACTTTGTCATTCAAGACAAGTGCGCCGTTCTTTACTTCAATCTCAAACATTTGCCGGTGCCTCCTGTGGTGCAGGCTTGCTTAATGCTTTAATGGCCTGTGTTGCCTGTTCAAGCGTTAAGTCCTCTACCTTTTCTACCTTGTAGAACTCAAGCATCTTCGAAATGCGATCCGGATGCTTATTGATAATTGCAATCTGTCCTTTGGTGATTTTCTTTGTTGTCTCCGGTGCTACCTCGTCACGACCTCTTGCCGCCTCGACTTCATCCGGAACAGCAAGTTCCAGTGCTAACAGCCACATATATCTGCGCATGTAGGTATGCTTTGCGCCAAGGTTCTGAACCGGTGATGCTTTCATTACCTGTGCTTCTGCTGTGCCGGATTCCCACTTGATTCCGGATTTCGGATCGTCCGCATCAATGATTTCCAAGCGGGCAATCTCACGATCAACGCCGTTCTCATCCGCTGTCGGCGGTAAAATCTGCAATTTGCTGAACAGATGCAGTCTCAGCATTTCCTTGTTTACCAAAGGCATGAAGTCCTTCAGTTCTGCGTAGCTGTAATACTGGTTCTTGCCGGACTTGAATACCTGGTCCTGAACAACTGTGCGAAGTTCCTGAAACTTCTGATAGATATTCGGTCTTACGGCCTCTTTGTTTTTTAAAACTTTAGGTTCTGTCATATTCCTCTCCTTGCCATTTGGCAGTCTTTGTCATTTCCAAATTCACAATCCTTGTATGTTGTGAAAAATAATCTGATTGAATCGGGTGTATACAGCCAGCTTCTGCCGACTCTAACGCCGTGTAATAGTCCATTCTGCCGGAGCATGTTTACTGTATGCTCGTTTGTGTGCCATTCCTTCGCTAACTCTTTGGATGTGTATGCTGTCCTAGAGGTAAGCGCTTCTTCTTGCATGTTTATATTCATGCTCATGTGTTGCCCTCCTTACTGTGGTGTTAAATCCGGACAA
>Ga0247609_10001346_pt1 | contig 29658 bp, 17 predicted proteins | sample 172DNAGHGlowgp2_FD_193487 | JGI IMG/M metagenome (GOLD analysis project Ga0247609, IMG submission 193487) | Sheep rumen microbial communities from Palmerston North, Manawatu-Wanganui, New Zealand - 1728 DNA GHGlow gp2 | ecosystem: Host-associated > Mammals > Digestive system > Stomach > Rumen ... | reverse complement strand
AAAAAAGTCAGGAAAGGCACAAAGATAGCCCTTATTGTCTTCGGTATCATTCTTGCAATAGATGCAATATCATTTGTCGTATATGTTGCCTTTAATGGTTTGCCCAAATGAAACACGCAGGCGCTCCCTATTCAGGAACGCCTGCTCTTTGTTTATTCATCAGCGCTGCGTCTGTATGCGTTGAAGGTTATTCGCGTTTCATAAAGAATAATGCATCGCATCTGTATTAAAGATCAGTAAAAATACCGGGAGTAGCAAACAGCCTAATCTACAATGCGTATATTTTCGGCTGCGATAACACCTTGTAAAAAACTTCTATATTACATTTGGTAAAATGCATAAAAACTCGGTCTCCAATTAGTGCTTGCTGCCGAATTTCACGGAATATAGCGGATTTCCCTTGACAAAACGACCGCCTGAGGATATAATATAATCAACAGATACACCACTGGTCTCATTTGACAGCGGCTCGGCAGCTAAATGCCGAAATACACAATGAAAGGATAATGATTATGAAAAAAACTAACAAGAAAAACCCGACCATGAAGATAGTTTCGGCTGCCGCTATGCTTGCTGTTTCCGCTTCTATGCTCGGCACATCGACCTATGCTTGGTTTACCATGAATAAGGAAGTTCAGGTAACAGGACTTACAATGACCACAAAGGTTGGCAGCAACCTCTTGATTTGCTCAGACAACGTTGAAGCAAACTACAAAGCAGATACGTTGCTTGAAGGCCGTCAGGCTCTTTTAGAGCCGGTTTCATCCGTTGGTGCTACTACTGGCTCGTTCTTCTATAGCACTGATGCAACTGCGGCAGGTAGCAAAGCCCACACCGCTGCAACTGGTAGCTACGAATTCCTGCCTTATGCTGAGTCCACTTCTCTTGCAAACGCACTTGCTGGAAAGAATGCTTATAGCACAGGATTTAATGAGGCTTATGGCATTACCACAAAGGGATCAACAACCGCTTATGAAACAGCATATGGTTATGTCGACTATGTTTTCTACTTGAAAGCTACTGCAAGTGAAGATAATATGCAGCTTAGAATGACGCAGTGTGACCTTAATTATAACAATGGTGCTATAACCGATGGTGATCAAGCATGGCGCGTTGCACTGTTTGCAACAGAACTCACAAGCGGCACTGAGGGCAAGGGCAACTCTGGGGATTATCTTGCAAGTGTAGGCGCACTTGATCCTGCTGCTACCGGAAGCACAGCGACATCAATTCTCAGAATGAGCGGAGCATCTAATTTCACTGGCACAAACGCTGTTGCAACCGCAACCACATATGGCTCGGCAATATATGACACAGCAGCAGTTATCAATACGGACATGGATGCTGGCGTTACTAAGTACTATAAGGTTCTTGTTCGCGTATGGCTCGAAGGCGAGGATAACACCTGTAAATCTTCGACATATGCAGCTTTGTCGGATGCTTGGACATTAGATCTTGATTTCCAGCTTGTTGCGCCTGCCGATTCAGCTGTTGAGGGCAAGACAGCCGTTACAAACATTACTAAGAATGCGTTCGTACCGTCTACCACTGCAACTCAGGAAGCAGTAACAAGTCCGATTGAAGTTGCAACAACTGCAGCTCCCTAACTTTGAGCATCAAAACTCCATAACCCCATAGAAAACTTAACCCGCCGGACATCTGATGCTCGGCGGGTTTCACATACCCCCAACCCTGACAGAACTGAACAAAATGTTATTTTTACTTTCGTTTCTACCGCCTGTTTTCAAACGGTTACAAACATGGTTACAATCGCGAAAAATCGGGGAAAAGTCTGTGAAAATGCTTGCAAATCATGTGCGTTTATGATATAATATAGAGTGAAGAAGTGTATATATTATAAAGGTATATCAGCGCACTCTCACACCTGTGACGCACAAGTCACAGCTTGTGAGAATTGCATACTGCGTGTGTATTTCCCTTTCCCGGAGGTGAGGCAGATATGAAAAAGAATATGAATAACTCCGCTGCCCTCACTGAGGATGAGCGTAAGAAAATGCGGAAAGCGGCATTGATCAAAATGCTGGCTATGGGTATCTTTGTGGTCGTTGTTATGGTGTTTGGCTCGATTGACTCACACACCTTTTAGATGACCGCATAAAAATCCCCGATTTTCAGCCGCATGGGCTTTATTTTTTTGCCCTTTTTGGAAGAGTTATCAGAAAATTAACAACTTGTGGAATAGCACCACAAGTTGTTTTCTTTTCTCTCTCAGATTTGTGCTCCCAGGCGCTCAGAAACGCCCTAATTTGCCGCTCCGTCATCTATTTGGTATTCACATACCCTGAAAACGGCCTGCGCCTTAAATCACATTCTGGACGCTGTTTCATTTCTCAACCTCGACCGTCATATCGAAGCCGCCTTTGAACGTAATCTCAATTTCCGTTTTTGACACGACCTTTACGCACTCGACTACCTTTCTGACTGCTGTTTCATTGTATTTTATAATACTGTCATCGTAATTTTCCAGTTCATCGGATATAGTCTTGAGCATAAGCCGCAGGTCGGTTTTCGTCTGAGCTTTGAGCTTTAGCTGTTCGATCTGGTCGCGGAGATATTTTTCCTCGCTGTTCAGAGCCTTGAATTTGTCATCTGAGGATTCGATGTCCACAGCACCTGTTGTTACGAGATTTACAAGGTTGTCGCGCATTTTCTCGACTTCTCGTATCCTGTTCTCCATTTTAGTGATAGCCTGTCCCAGCTCGTCTTCCTCGGACAGAACGCAGCCTATGTTATCTTCGATAATACTCATAAATTTGCTGTCGCCCGTGTAGACGCTGTTGAGAGCGCTGACTATCGCATTCTGGAGCTTTTCCTCGTTTATTGAGGGAGAGTTCTTGCAGTACTTCGAGCCGTGGTCGAGACGGTTGATGCACCGCCATACTATCAGCTTGTGACCATGGGAGGTCCATGTAACTCTGCGGTACGGCGAGCCGCATTCTCCGCAGATCATTATTTCGCTCAAAGCATAGAGGCTTGAATACTTGCCCTGATTAGTCTTGGTCTTGCTGCTCTTGTTGCACATACTGCTCCGACGAGCCATTTCCTGCTTTGCAAGGTTGTAGGTGTCCCTGTCGATTATCGCTGCATGGCTGTCGTGTATCAGGTATTTTGTCTTTGCACCGTAGTTTACAAGCCTTTTGTGCGTTATGCAATCTTGGGTATAGGACTTTTGCAGAAGAGAATCTCCCACATATTTTTCATTATTGAGAATTGATCTGACATTGCCCTTTTCCCATTTACTACTACCGCTCCTACGCTTGACTCCTTCGGCTTCCATTATATCTGCTATCCCTTGCAGGCTCATTCCGTCTATGAAGAGCTTGTATATCTTTCGGACTGCCTCTGCCTCCTTTTCAACTATGTACGGTTTGCCGTCGGTTCCCATTTTGTATCCGAGAACCTTTTCCATATTGTACTTGACCTTGCCCTCACGGAACTGTTTTTCAATGCCCCATGTTACGTTTTTACTTATGGACTCTGATTCAGCTTGGGCGAAGGAGCCAAACAGCGATATTATGAATTCACTGGTCATATTCAGTGTGTCTATATTCTCTTTTTCGAATATAACGCCGATTCCCAGCGCTTTCAGCTCTCGGATGTACTCAAGGCAGTCGACGGTATTTCTGGCGAATCGGCTAATTGATTTGCATAGTACAAGGTCTATCTTCTTTTGCTTACATTTTCGTATCATACGGTTGAATTGCGTTCGGTTTCTCGTCTGAGTACCGGATATGCCCTCGTCGGCAAATATGCCTGCCATCGTCCATTCCGGCTTTGAGTTGATGTAGTCCGTGTAGTAGGCTATTTGGACCTGATAACTGTTCTGCTGTTCATCCTGATCCGTACTGACGCGGCAGTAGGCGGCAACTCTTAGCTGATGGAGTTTAGCTTTCTTGGTTTCCTGCTGTGTCAGCGCCGGTATCATTATTACATTCGACGCCGTTTCAAGTGTTTTGGCACACATTTCATATACCTCCGTATGTAATAGTTTTTCCGTTTTTGAACTCTATCGCGGTATGTTTTTCGTCTATAAGGATGACTTTCCTGACAATATCCTTTATGAGGAGACTGTCAATATCGAAGAGTGGCTCGCAGGTACTAAGCCTTTCCTTTATTTCTTCTGTCTGGAATTGGGATATGTCGTATGTACAGCAGTCATATTTCAGCGCTGCCAGTTTTATGATCTCTTTTTTTATACGCTCATCGTCTATTGGTTTGATGTGACACCGCATTACAACTTCATTTTCTCCCTTTCGGACATTAGCGTTTGGTTTATACTCGGTCAGCACAGCTTCATTGTCCAGTAAGCTGCAGTCCGCCTGTACATCCATCAGTATACTTAATATCTGTGAATAGAATCTATCTTCTTTTATACCGTTTGTTCTGTTTGCACATCCGATGGTAGAGCATTTCCATATTCTATCGTCCATATTGCGGTTCCGGAAGAGCTGACCGCCGCAGATAGCACAGCAGGTTTGCTTGAATGGTATCTTGGTCTTGCCCTCAGCGTAATAATGGCTTCGATTGCTCATATTCCTTCTTGCGTTATCATAGCATTCCTTTGATATTATAGCAGGATAATCTCCCGAGCCGCAGTAATATTCCTTTCTGAGCAGACAGCTTAATTTGCTTTCTCTCTTATCAACGTCATCTGCGAAGTATTCAGTATCCATATTTTGGACTATTTTTAATGTTTCGTTCGGGAGCTTACCGGCTGCCGTCATTTCATACACGAGCTTTACTATCTCAGCTTCCTTTTTTTCAAGGACATATCTGCCGTTGCTCATTTTGTATCCGTATGGAATTTTACGTCCTCTCATACGCACCTATCCTTTCTGTGAACTTCAGTCCGCCGAGCATATTGAATATGAGCTCGCCGTCTGAAACCGTTATACTATCTACCGCCTCAGAAAGTATCTTTTCCCTGTATTCCTGAGTGCCGTTGTAGTCCCTGAATATATTCATCATAAGCCTTATCTCATCGGCTGACGGATCCTTATCATCATTGGCTCTGTCAATATCAGCGGTAATGCTGATGATCTTTGTTTCAATGCCGTTTTCCTGAACTCTGTATTTTTCTTCTGTTATGTAGCCTTTGGTGAGCAGAATGGACAGCCTGTGCTTCTGTTCCTTCAGGTCAGCAACTTCCTCATACATAGCTGCTACGCTTGCGGTTCCGCTGCCTTTAAGGTTTTCAAGCATTTCAAATTGCTCTATACAGCGCTCGAATATCTTTTTGCCGTGAACGTGCAGCTTACTGCACAGCGCTTCAAGGGCTATCCTTACATCTCTGTCATAGACCTTTGGACTGTCGCAGGCTTCAAATACATAATGCTTATGGCTGCATTTCCAGTGTTTAATGCTTCTGCCCTCGACACAGCTGTACATTCGTCCGCATTTGCCGCATATCAGCTTATGCTGGAACGGTGACTCTAACTTTTCAACGGCTTTATGAGTACGTTCCTTTTTCACCTTTGCCGCCAGTTCAAAGGTTGCTCGGTCGATTATCGGCGGATGACTGTCCTTGATATAGTATCTCGGCTGCTGACCGCGGTTTATCTGGAATTGTGGCCCCATGAATTCCGACCATGTTTTCTGCCACATTGTATCACCAATGTATTTCTCCTGACGGAGCATTTTGTTTATCGTTACGGTATTCCATTGTTTTCCTGTCGGCGAGGGGATTCCTTCGCTGTTCAGTGCATTTGCTATCATTTTCAAGCCTGAGCCGTTTATGTACATATCGAATATCCTGCGGACTGTCTCAGCTTTTTTCTTATCTATCCTGAGCTTACCCGTTTTCTTGTCGCTCTTATAGCCGTAAGGAACTCTTGCGTGACCGAGCGTACCGCTTGCCATTCGCTTCTGGAAGCCCCACCTGACGTTTTTTGATATGGAGTGGGATTCTTCCTGTGCGAGTCCTCCCATTACCGTTATCATCATCTCGTCGGACATTCTTGTCGTATCAATGTTTTCCTTCTCGAAGCACACCGATATCCCAAGTTCTTTGAGCTCTCTCAGGCTTTTTAGGCAGTCTTTGGTATTTCGGGCGAATCTGCTGAGTGACTTTGTTATGATGCGGTCTATCTTACCTCGGCGGCAGTCAGCCATCATTTTATTGAAGCTGGTGCGGTTGTATGTACTCGTGCCTGAGATTCCTTCATCAGCGTATATTCCTACAAGCTGTGCTGTCTCCGAGTTGTTGTACAGATTTGAGAAGTATCGGACCTGTGTTTCGTATGAGTTCTCCTGATCGGAGTGATTTGAAGAAACTCTGCAATAGGCTGCTATACGTATTTTGGCTATGCCATTTTCATTTGTCGGCGGTATTACAATCATTTTGGACATTCTATCACCTCGTTTTTGTTTATTGATACAAATCATACCACAATTCGTAGAGAATTGTAATCACGCATGTACACGAAATAGATGACCGATTTTTGTGGAAATGCGACTATATGGTGTTGTGATTATCTACACATACTTTGAAAGCTTTGTTATGTATGTCCGCCCGAATTATCGGGCGGATTTCTGTTACAGTCCAAGGTGTCTGTCGGCTGCTCCTGCCGCCTGACAAAGACACATGGCTATTATTCCGACAACTCCGCCGAACATTGCTCCTGCGATAAACTGTATCATGCGCTCACCTCCAATTCTGCAATGGACGGATATGTTTCATATATCTTTTCACGGTTCAGCTCGTCGATCTTTATTCGCTGAGCCTCGGTTAAGAAGCCTTTTGCCACGAGCCTTTCAAGTATCTGCTGACTGACTGCATAATAGAAGTCAGCCTGACCGTATAGCTTTATATCCATACACAGCCTCCTATTCGTTGCTTATCCGTTTCCAGAATTCAGCCAATTCTTCTATGGTTTCCACGCTGTTCTTTTCAGACAGCGCGTTTAATATGTTCATCCGATACATATTGCTTGCTCTCGGATCAAGTATAGAGACTATACCCTTGTCATCGGAACAGCGTATAAGCCTGCCTGCGCCCTGCTTGAGTTTTATTATCATTTCGGGGATAGCGACCTCTTTTATCTTATCCTTGACTATGGACATCTTGTAGTCAATTATCGGATCGGGTACAGCCGCCTGTTCGTAAGCATCGTCGTCCTCATTGTCGCAGAGATCTTCAAACTGATCCATGTCTTCGTCAAATGAGAAGAAGGTCGGATACACGCCTGTAGATAACTGGCTTATGTATCTTGAACGATCCTTTTCTGCCTGATCAGCTTTGAATTCCTCACGGCTGCACTCAAGAAGCACATAGTTGAATGAGATATAATATCTTGTTTTTGAATTGATGACTTCGTTTATAAACCTCTGTTCCGATACCTCGGTATACTTTTCCTTACTTCCGGGATTGCTGAAAATATAATATCTTGTCATTTTTTGACCTCCGTTTTGAATTTTCAATCGAAAAGACAAAACGGAGATCACGGGTATCCAGCGATCAGACATGACCAATTTGATAAAATAAGCATTTTGCGTCCTTTCCGAGGACACAAAAAAGGAGTCTGCGTACACTTGTACACAGACTCATACAGCCGCAAAAGGGCGCACTAAAGAAAGGGTACAAGTTTTGCAGTTGTTCAGATATTCTGAACGACCTGCTTTGTATCCTCAGCCTTAATGCATATCGACTTTGAATATTAATTTTTTAAAGTAAATAAAAAAGGACGCCGACAAAGCATACTCCTTTGGGGAATATGCCTTGCCGACGTCCTCCAGCGAACATCTCGGTCAGCAGTTTCTGCTGCTGCCTCAAACGATGACGGGTCATCACGACGGTACAGCCTGCGCCGATATCATGGACTTGAGTGGGCTCTGTTTCAGTCCGGCCATGCTCTAAGCAGGTTGCTTTTCTATATATTCTATTGTTATGCTCTGTAATGCTCGGGTTCTACGACCTCGATCACATTCACATGACGTGTTTTCTGATATTTTACCATTGCAACGCCGCATCTGCAGCATCGCTTTTTAGCTTTTCCGCTTGAATCGTTATATGCGATTATAAGCTCTGAACAATTCGGACAATACCACTTCTGTGGCTTTACGTTGTATCTGCCAACCTTGCAATCACTATCATACATCTAATATCCCTTTCCGCACTTGAAAGAGTTCAGACGAGGTCCTTGAGCACTTTTACCGCAACTCCCTGTATCTGAAGCTCGTCGGGAGTTACTATGATATCTTCCATTTCAGAGTTCTCGGGATGAAGCCTTATCATTCCTGTTTTCTGATCGGGATAATATCGTTTGAGTGTAGTATCGTTGTTATCTACAAGTGCAACTATGATCTGCCCGCTGTCAGCGTAGTTCTGCATACGGACAATTACAAGGTCTCCTTCTTCGATACCGATGTCTATCATTGACTCGCCGAACGTCCTTAAAAGGTAGTAGCTGCCGTTTCCAAACCATGAAACGGGTAAACGGACATATTCTTCAATATTCTGCTCTGCCAGTGTAGGCGTACCGCAGGCTATTGAGCCGACTATCGGGACTTCAACGGTATCGCTGTTCTTTTTTCTCTGCTTGTGAGTTGTGATATGGCGCGTACCGTCGTAATTGAGCATACCAGTCTCTTTCATGTATGACAAATATCTCGATACAGTCGCTATCGACATACCCGTACCCTTTGACACTTCCCTCTGGGAAGGGGAGCGGTCATAGATCTCTATATAATTGTCGATAAACTCTTCAAGCAGTGTGAAGTATTCCGGATTCTTTGTGCGCATAAGATTATCCTCGTTTCTAAATGTAACATTTGCTACATTTACAAGTATATTATATCAGGTCATTCAGAAGATGTCAATAGCAGCTTTACCAAGTGCGCCATTTGGCGACAGCAAAGCGGCTATTTTCAGATATTTGGTTATTTGCACAAAGCCGAAGTCCATTTTTCTACGTTTCATATATCCTTCAGCCATTCCTTATACTCAGCAATCACAGAATCCGGAGCGGTGAGCTTCATCTGTCCCTTGAAAGTTATGAGTCAACTCCAGAAGGTAGGGGATATCTGCACTTCTACGGCTACAAAGTATTCGTCGCCGCATTTGCCGATATTCGTCTTCTCTCCGAATTTATCGTAGATACTGCCTATGAGTTTCTTTTCAAACTGAAGTGTCACAAGCTCAGTACGTCCGCCATACATTCTGAAGACCTGTTCTGTATACTTAGATACCGTCCGAATTTTCTCTGCGGCTGCTTTACAGATACCTTTATCGAGGTGTTGAACTGAGTCCATTCTGTCTACACGGTAGTTGCGTACTTCATTGTCGGTAGTTGGATCATAAGCCATAAGGTAATAGTTATCGTTATTGAATACAAGTGCGATAGGCTCTACCTCATATATGGCTTTGTCCTTCCTGTAAGCCTTATTCAGGTTCTCGTCAAGGTCAAAATACTGAAATGAAGCCATTTTCTTTTCTCTGATAGCATTTTCAAGGACATTGACGTTATAGTAGATCTGTTCGTTGTTATGCTTTCTGGTATTGAAATGTACAATGTTACCAGTCAGTATCTCAGCCTGATGACTTCCACCGAGAGCTGCTATCTTGGAGATAAGGTCAGCCGATTTCTTCTCTGTTATGAAGCTTGCCGCCTGAACAGCGTCTATGAGTATCTTGAGCTCAGGCAGGCTGAAACTGCGGTCCTCTATGTAGTAGGCGTTCTGCTTACCGAGCTTCGTCTGCATCACTTCATAGCCCTGTTCATTCAGAACAGCTATATCCTTGGCTATTGTGCGTCTATCGGTTTGAATTCCGAGTTCAGCAAGTTTATTGCACAACTCGTTTGTGCTTATTGGATGTTCCATATCGGTGTTTTGTTGCAGTATTTCGAGGAGCTTAACTACTCGGAGTTTCTTGTTTGTGTTTTGTATCATAGCAGTTCACCTTTGATTTATTATAAATGTAACATTGTTCTCTACATATTAACTTTGAATGCTTTATAAAAATCAATTAGCGGCAGAGTGATATACTTCTGCCGCTATTGATTATTGATTAGTTATTTGTTGACTGCAAAAGGAACTCCGGATTGATTTTTGCGTTAGTGTAAATAAGATAATCATTTGCAGCACTATTGGGAATATTGTTATTATCAGTGCAATTCTTGTCAGTATAAAGCTCAACTGTTAAATAGGCTTCATAATTTGCGTACTCATAGAAATTATCGCCGGATTTTGCATTGAAGGTGATAACCACATCCGCATATTCCCTTTTGAAATCAGCCGCGCTGACTTCAAAATTGACTGTTATCGCACCGCCTGTCGCTTCTACTGGTTTGGAGACCTCACCAAAAGTGAAAGTAATGTCTCCGTTCAGGTAGTTCTGAATTTGGTCGATGTCGGAATAAGTTCTGTCATCTTCCTTTTTCTTCAATGTAAAAGTCAGTTTCATTCCTTTAGCTTGACTTAGATTAGGAAGCTCATGGGTATAATAATAAGCTTGTGTATTTACCGGCATATATCCTGTGCCTTCGAGCGGATTAGTACGATTTGGATCATCAACAGACAATCCGTTTACTCCGAGTGTCGAACGGTTCTCGCTATTAAATCCTATCTCATCATGAGCATCAATATCGTTTGCCTTTGATACATAACGCAGAGTTGCATTCTTGGCGTTCATAATGTAGTAATACTTCAAATCAGCAGGGTACTTTTTCGTCATACTTGAGCGCGGTAGCGTCTCTGAGTCATATCCCAGATTAGAAGCAGCTTTAACATTTACACCATCGCCCTCTTCATCTGTACTCTCTGGGAATTCATCGGATAGGTGTTCCTCCGTGAATGTAATTATAATATGTGCATATATCGTTGCATTTCCGTTAACCTGGTCAAGCTGATTAAATAACTCAGATGACTTTTTCTGTCCATCTGCAAGATCTTCAATATCAACATCATCACCTGGGAATGTTTGAACATCAATGTAGTTACTTCCAATAGTGACATCGGTACATGAATAACCATTTGTTGGAATTCCAGTTCCCTCGTCAAAGGAAAGGGGCGTATCAACGCTATAGTATGCATCAATGCGTGAGATTGCTGAAGCAGGAATATCATTTTCGATTGTATTTCCTATCTTTCTATCCAATGTAATATAGAATGATTGGAAGAATTCACTTGGATTAATACAATCTGTAGCATTTCGGTTGTTTAATGATATATTTGTCGAAATATCAATTGTGATTTTTCTATTAGTAGCAGTTATCTGTTTATTTTCCGGAAGAACTACAAAATCACCTAATGTCTGATCATATGCTTCTGCAATCATTATTTTACAGCCGAAGGCCTGCGTAAGACCTGCGGGTTTAACATTTGAGGAGTAACCAGTTTCATTTATGACATTATCAGGTAATAATCTATTTTGTGATTTAACTCGGTAATAATAAAGCTCATCTGTATAGCCTTCATATGCTTCATAAGGTGTGCCGTCATCGTCAACGCCGGCTTCATACGGCTGAGGTCTCGGGACCTTGATGCTGATGTAATAATCCTCATAGATCTCAGTTACGCCATCCTTGAGCTGAATATCATACTTACCGTCGTTATCATTTGTAAATACATAATATTCATTACCGCTGTCAGTCACGATAGATACTTCGTACTGTCCTGCGTTGATCTTTGCCACATCATCTGAATCTGTGGGATCAAGCTTGTTATAATGTCCATTGTTACTGTCATTAATAACTGCTTCGATGTCTCCGTTGATTATTGTATTGAATGATGGGAAGCTGAATGGAGTAGTGCCATCAGAGGCTTTAAACCTTGAGAAGTCCAGTTCCCAGCAAGGGTATGATGTCCCGTTTTCTTCAATAGTATCAGGTCGCATATCGCTGATGTAAGCATAATAAACATTATCCTTGTTTCCGTTTGGATCAACAAGAACCATATAGGTATCATTGCCATGCTCACTAGGAAGGCGTTTAAATGCACCGCCTGTAACCGTCTCAAAATCTATAGTCTTATTATAATTCCACCTTACTTTTCCCTGATTTAGAAGAGCTGTTATATCTTCCGGATCATACCTATAACGGATATAATGTGTCATCCACGTATCAAGAGAATCAACGTGTTTGAACTCATTATTAGTCCATGTCTGATCCATCAGTGCAGCATAGCTGTTTCCGTTCGCCTGGTTAGAAGCTGCGTATGCTCCGGTTTTGGCAACAGCGTAGAAATCAATAGACATTTCTCTGACGGTGTAGACAGGCACATACAAATGATATGCGATTTTGTTCGTATCAAACGGATCTTTAAACTGGACATCAAGAAGTGTGAAAGTTCCTTCTTTAGAATCAACATGGTTATTGTCAAGCTGGAATTTACCACCAATGTTTGTCAAACCGTGATTTGATGTATTGACGATAGAGAAACTTCCATCAAGATATTTACACGTTTGGATATTAACATCAAAATAACCCTCTGTGCTGCCAGCTGCATAGTCTGTATTAGTATTAGTTACAAGCTGAATGTACTTATTAATAAGATTGGTCGTTTCATCTTCTTCGCCAGTAGCAATAACAATAACTGCAAAATCATCAACATTGCTCTGAACTGCAACAGGGCTTTCTTGGCTGAATGTTGATATACGGTCGCCGATATCACTCTCAGGTTGCAAGTAATCAATAATTGTTTTACCGTTAAATATTTCAGTCGAATCATCACATGTAGTATAACGGCGAGAATTATTATCTGTATTATGACTTAAATCATAATAGATTTTTGCTACCATTGTATCTGCAGAAGGATATTTTTGCGTTTCTCCTTCTTCGTCATTGTAAGAATTATACGAGGTATAATCGCTATCTGTTGTACCACTGTATAATACAGCTCCGTCGCTTGAAAGCACCTCGTCGTCACCCAGCTTTGACTGCGGGTTGATATTGACGAATGGATACTTAGGCATTTCAACTGTAGTACCTTTATTCAGACCCGATACAGCAATAGTATAGATATATTCCATATTGCCAGAAATCCTTGTAATCTTACCGTTCAGTTCATCAATGGACCATTGATCAACATAGGTTGTAGCCGTTCCTGACGGAACTTCCGTATAGTTATACCGAATCGTATGCGTCGAGCTACCGCTGATAATCTGACGGGTGATAATCTTATCAGAAGAATTCAGCGAGTAAATCTCGTTGTCCGTCAATGTGACATCATAAACATACTCCTTGCCGCCTATAATGCGTGTGATCTGGCTGTTCGACAGCGACCAGTCGTCTGCCAACTCCGTATCATTTCCTGCCGGTTCTTCGGAATAACTGTACTTGTTAACCTGCATTCGGTTTTCCGTCTTGCCATTCACAGTCACATCTTGGCTGACCGTTCTGAGGATTGTCTTGTTTGAAGCGTCCAACGTGAAAACATCATCGCCGGAAACACTCATGCGAGGAGTTGTAGTGTTGCCGTAGCTCTGTCCAGTGTAGTCAGCGAAAACAAAGCTGACGTCACTTAATTTTGCATTAGCTGACTGTGTAGTTCCCACATTCTTTGAATAGCCAGTTCCATAGATTGCAACACCGGTAAACTGAATCGATGTTTTACCGTTTCCAAGATAGCCGATCCATGCGCCCATGTTATCACCGCTGCCGGTTGTCACATTGTCGAGTTTGATATTGTAGCCAAGCATTTTGTTGCTCGCAACATTTTCAGCAGTAGAAGTGTTGATCGGCTTAACTTTGCCAATAGCACCTCCGGCATAATTTCCGGAAGCACCAATGACACAATGCTCCACAGCACTGTCATGGATATAACAGGTAATCGTCGTGTTTCCAGCCTGAGAGCCTGAATAACCCATAAAGCCACCGACAGAACCGCCCGAAGATGCAGAGGTGATAGTGTAGTTGGAAACCTTACTGTCCTTGATGAGAATATTCGGATTACCATTCGTATAGACATTACCGCAGCCGAGGAAACCGCCGGCATACCCATCAGAAGCCATAGCATTACCGGTAATCGTGTTGTTGCTGCTTGCATTGCCGACCATTTTACAAGTGTCGATTGTGATACTGTACGGAGAATAGTTGTTGATCCACTTACCGCCATAAAAGCCACCGGCATAGTGACCATTTACATTTATTTCCTGAACAGTACAGTTATAAAATACTGCTACGCAGGTTGAACCTCCAGCCGCCTTGGGCTGCATAAGTCCTACCAGACCTCCGGCATATCTTGTCAGGTTACTGCCGATGGTTACAGTTTGACCTTCTGCCGGCATTACCTTCATATCATATACCTTACAGCCGTTTCCTGCAAAGCCAACAAGCCCTCCTGCTGTTGTATAATATTCAATGTCATCTGAAAAGCCGAAATCTTTAATCTTAACTGTTGAGAATTTTGTCAAGTCTTCATTCAAAACAGTTTCGGAGGTGTTCGCGACGCCATAAATTTGCACACCGCCCTCAAGCACTCTTCCTACAAAGCAGCCCATGCCATTACGTGCCTGTGCATGATTAGTGGCATCACTGTTCTCCTGAGTTATCACATTTGCGGAAGACATTTTGACAGAAATATTTGAGGCACTACATTCTCTGATAGTAACTAAAACATCTGTACTGCTCGTTCCGGAAAAGCCCAGCAAACCGCCTACAAAGTCGGCTCCGTTCACGGTAAGGTCGTTTAATTCTATTTTGCTGAATTTCTGCCAGACACCATTTCCGCTCCAACCGCATACGCCGCCAACACTCAACCACATTGACTTATTCTGATGACCTGTTGTGATCAGCGACAATTCTTGATCAGATGTAGCATAATCGTTGGAGTAGATCTCCGTATTAACGGAACCGGATAACGTGAAGTTGCTGATGCTGCTTGAAGAATTCTTAGTAATGACATTATTAAACAAGCCGACGCCATGGTTTTCATTAATTCCGCCAGAGCCATTACCCTTATATTCTTCCGTATCACTGCTTAAGGACTGCGAAGAACCTGCATGAAGCACATTGAAATAGTTATCGGTTGCGAACTTGTTAATGTAGATATCTTCATCAATCGTGCAGTCCTTGCCGTCAAAGGTATTTAGTTTGATACCATACTTTGCAGCATTAGTTATGACTGTGTCGTAGATGCCCACACAGCCAAGGCCGCGGAAACTGTCAGGCAGAGCATACTCAACATTTGCGTTGAGATCGATGTTATAGTAGCCGAGAGTCGATGTAACGCAGCGAGCGGGGTAGCTGACGGCTGAAATGATTGTGTCAGTTCTTGTTATGGTAGTTGTTGTTCGTGTTCCTGCTTCGGTTACCTCATATAGTACTACCGCTCCTGACTGACCAACAAAATTAGTTTCATTTCTGACGTTTATACAATTGTTGTTAAAGTTGGTATTAGCTTTAATTTGCCACTTCTCGTTACTTTTGCTAATTATGAAGGAATAAGGAGTCGTAGAAACCGTGAGATTTCTATTACCCTTGAAAAAACCTAAGTAATAATTTGTTTCTCCATCTGAATATCCGATTGTGTAGTAATTTCCACTTTTTGTAAAGCGCAATTTTGTCAAATTGCTGTAGGAAGTTGAGGCTTGTGGACCTGTATAATTATTATAATAAATGATATTTGATACATCTAAATAATAATCTGTATTTTGAAGTCCCTGACTTTCTCTACCTTTACCTGAAATATAAAAGTCCTTTCCGTTCAAATCGTCCAAATCATGATCCACAGCGCTAAATAATGTAGGCTCACTCGTCAAAATTTCAGTCTCAGTTTCTGTTTCAGTCTCAGAAGTAGTAGCTGAAACCTCACCGCCCACAGTATAATGCTTTATGATATACGGCACAGCACTGTTTGCCGCAGTATCATAGCTTGCAAGATCTGTAAAATCATCGGAATCTTCTTTTTCATCATCAGCATCTAACTGACCGACATCACTATAATCCGCATTGTGGCTCATACCGTAAACATTACTACTGGAATCTGTACCATAAGATAAGGAACTAACATAATTAGCTATAGAACTGTCAATGTCCTTTATGGTTCGTGTTTGGTATATAGTTACATTCCCGCTTTCATCGGTTTCCCGAGATGTTTCCACCGTTTCATCCGTATGTATGCCATTACTGCTTGGATTGTGTATAGTCTGCGCCGTACCCGCAGTAGACTGCGTAATCAATGACAGCACGAACAATGCCTGCGCATTCGGCGCTGAAATGGTGCCGTTTTGCGCATCTCCAGTCCCGGTTGTGGGCGAAACAGCAAGTTTGCTCGTTTCACTCTTGTTGATATCTGCAATGGTGTAGTGTTTTGTGCCGTTTTTGAGCGTATGGAGCTTGGATAGGTTGTTGTACTGCTCCATCTCCTCTGCGGACGGTTCTTCTGCACCCTCTTCATGATCCTGAAAAGCCTTGACCTTCGCCCTCAATGTTGCTTCGGCAGCCGCATTCTCCGGAAGATTCAGGCGGACTGTATGATCATCATCATGGTATGTGCCGTCCTCAGAGATCGTGAATTTTCCAGATGTAACAATTTGCGGTTTTGCGTGACCGTTTAATGCGGCTTGTTCTGCTGTTTCGTAAACATCTTCTGTCTCATTGACAGCATAGCCGTTGATGACACGTCCAACCAGTGGATTTACATAGATAGCCGCCCAAGCCTCATCATTGCTGTTATCAGCGAGGTTGTAACTATAGCCCGTGTAATTGACGTTCAGACCTGAATTGTTTGCGCGAAGTACTTGATTGCCATTCACAGTATCCTCTGCAGTCATATTCTTGAATACAAGGCCACCGTACACAATAACACCGACATATCCGCCGACAGGAATGGTCGTTCCATTTTCACCTGAGAGCGTAACAGACGAGCTTGTGAAATCGACATAGCTGTTGTCGATGATATTGTCGCCGCCCATTATCTCGCCGATAATGCCGCCATAGAAAACTGCCTGACGACTTCCTGTATCAGTTTCTCCATAGCCGAACGTAAAATACTTCGAAGCTGTTTCATCGTAAACATTATCCTGCTCACGGGTTATGTTCTGTCTAACGTTAATTGTGATATCCTTGATAACAGAGCCGTTTGACACGTTGATAAACGGATTCTGGCTTGGATTTGTTATCGAATATTTGGGAGTACCGTCATTATTTGTGTCGCCGACAATGACTCCGCGGAAAGCGGTATTTGCAGTAGTTCCGCCAAGTCCGGGGAAGTCGCTGGCAAGAACGATGTCTTTTCCTACCTTATAATATGCCGCTGCAAGGTACTGCTGAACTTCGGCAATCGTCCATTGTGCGGTAACTCCACTTTCAGAAGAAGTGAATTTGTTAATATTATTAGTAGTGTTGAAGGTATAATCAGCGTGGTCTGTTTTGCCATCGCACCAGCGGTCACCGCTTGTGAGGTGAGCCTTAGTTTTAGGAAGTTTTACCTTGCCCAAATCAGCAGAATCACTCGTTTTAAGGAACATAGCAACAGATTTAAGCTGATCGGGAGAAGTGAGCTCATAAGGATCGTTATATGTTCCGCATCCAACTGTAAGACCGTCAGACTGAACATTTACCTTTAACTCACAGTAGTATAAGTCGTTTTCATTAGTTCCAACGTATGGTTCACGTACATAGGGCTTATAACCAGCGAAGCTACCTGCTGCGTTGTTTTCAGGATGTTCAGGATCTCCCGGATCATTAGTAGGATTAACATAGTAATCATACTGTCCTGAAACAGCTAAATATTTCTTTTCCTGACCGCTATACTGGACGGACTCTGATATTTCCCTACCGTATGTGACGTTTTGCTTCCTAACGTCATTCACTTTTCCCCAGTCATCGTCATATGTAAAGGTGTATTTGAGAAGTGACTTGTCATCAGTCTTTATTGAATCCAATAGTGAAGCCTGACTGAATATAATACCAAGCTTTATCCATTTGAATTCCATTTGCAGTCCGGGACCTTCCGCAGGACCTATAAGGCTTCTTGTAATGTTTGTTCCTGTATAACCTGTCGTTTTAACATTGTACAGATTCAGTGCAGGAACGATCGCCTGCTCATTCTGACGCTTGATGTTATTTATAAGCAGGTAGCCGTCATTATCACTTGGAGTAATACCCGCAAGTTCAATAGAACCGTTTGTGCAGATCAGACTTCCGCGCATAGTATTACTGATAAGCACGCCTTTATAATCGCCTGTCTCAAGGAAGTTTCCTCTTAGGGTTAGAGCACCACTGATAGTTAGAGTGCTGCCGGTGGACAGATCAATAAACAGCCCCGAGTGCATAAGATAGTGCTGAGTTGCAGCAGAAGGGCTCATTGTCGTACCTGTCTTTGCGTTTATTCCGGCATAATTAAGTGTCAGATCAAGCGTACTGATAGTTAGTCCGTCAGCCTTAGCAACGGGATAGAACGACAGACCTGTCATATCGGCAGTACCGCTCAGCATTGTACTCAGTGAAGAAACAAATTCTCCGCTAATATCAGAGTGAGCGTACCTATTGACACTCCAAAGGAGAAGATTCTGAGCTTGGTCTGAAGAACTCATAACATCAAGGTTATAGTAATATCTTGATGTATCATTCACAACGCCTGATTTGCCTGTAAGCTGATTTGTGTAAGTACCGTTTGTTGTCACAGTTGCATCTGTACCGGTTCTTGCTGAATTCATATTGATCGAGATAACGCCTGCTCCGCCTGTAAGGATATCAGCAGGTGCCTTTGCAGAATAAGCTGCTATCTCATCATATTTTGCTGTAGAAGGAATGGTTGCTCCGGTAGGATCATATCCGGATGCCAGCACATCAAGATACAGACCTCCGGTGTAATTGGTAGTGCCGTCAGTATTGGCAGTACCCTCAGTATATGCTTTATTCACAAGCATACCAAAAGAAGTGCCGCCGCCGCTTGGCATAGACAATGATGTAACAGTCAGTGAATCAACGACCCATTTGCCTGTTGCTTCATAGCACATAGCACCGACATTTGCCGCGCTGTTGTTGATAGTGGCGCTTGTTATGGTCATTCCGCTGATATTTGCAGTTGTATTCAGCCACGAATAACCGAGCATACCGCCGCCGTTCGCAGTCGCAGCATTGCCTATCTTGCAGTCGTTGAAATCGAGCTTATTGATATTGACAGTTCTTGCGCCGTAGCTGCCCGCATCCGTGATATTACCTATCAGTCCGCCACAGTTTGAATTTTCTCCAACAGAAGACAGACCGGAAACGTCCGCATCCATTCCAATGGTAAGCGCATATGTCGTATCGCCAATGTTAATAGTGAAGCTTGAAGCAGTTACCTTGCCGACAGCTCCGCCGTAGGAAGTGCCATTTCCTTTAGCACCTGTCATTTTGAGCTTTGCGCCGACAGAGCTTGCTCCGCCGGTTACATTTATAGTACCGGCTGTATCAACCAGACCAACAAGTCCGCCGATATTTACGCCGGTAGTTGCAGTACCGTCCAGACTTGAAGCTTCATTGTAATTTATTGTCAGTGTATCTGTGCTGTCACCGACAGTTACTCCGGTAAGAGTAACATTTCCACCGTTTTTAGCAGAAATGCCGCCGATGTTCATATCCGCTGACTTATTATGGATATCTATAGTACCGGCAACTTTAAGATTTGACACTGTACCGGCAGTTGTTCCATTTCCAATGCTGGAGAAGAGGCCGATATTCTTGTGGCGATATATTTGTCCAACGCCTTCGTCAGTTGAAGCAACTGGGTTGCCGTTTGACTTCAAGCCGTATGCTTCACCAACAGCAAGCTTGATGACCTTGCTGTTGCCGTTGAGCGAACCGGTAAAAGTGCCCATATTATCACTGCCGTCGCGCATAAAGCCGATAAGACCTGTGCCTGAAAGGTCAATTTCTGTAATATCTGATTTTATGGTCAGATTACTTGAAAGAGGAGAAGAACCTGCAAATGTAAACAATCCTCCGTATCTATTGCCCCTGTTCAGCATCATGTTCAGAGCTGTCTTGGCAAAATCAGTGGTGTTGCTTATATTCGATATTACCGGTGCAGCAAGTGTCACACTGTGATTTGAGTTTACCGTAATAATACCAGCCTGCTCAATGTTGTTGCTGCCATTAACTATTCTTACGACTTCACCCCATGTGCCGAGGTCGTCAACGGTCGTGCCATTAGGACGGAGATATCTCCAGTTGTTTGCACTGTTAGAAAAAGCGGTCGGAGAAGCAGCAGCAGAACCGTTACCAAGAGCATAAACAAGAACATTGTTGTTGTAACCAACAAGCTGTCCGCAGTTTTCTGCGCTTGTAATTGTTGCACCAGACAGATCGGTAGTGCCGCTGAGACGAAGTACGCCGTTGTTGAATGTTCCGACAACGCTGCCGCCTTTGACACCACCTGTTGTAGTGAGTTTGAAGTTGCCGAGATCAACGAATACGCCATTGCTAACTGACGTATCACCGATCACGCCGCCGAAAGAAGTCGTACCGGAAGTTACTGTAGCATTGACCTCAACATTATTTACATTAACATAAGTGGCAGTATTTTCAGCAGAGTCCACACAGCCTATAACGCCACCGAAACCGCTGAATGCTGTGTTTCCTGTAGGGCTTATTTTAAGGTCCTTAATAGATATAGTTTGTGAAAGTGAGCTTGTCACGAGCTTTCCGATAACTCCGCCGAAGCAGCCGTTGCCGCTGCTCATCGATGAACAGGAAACGGCAGTGTTATTACTTGTGATATCAAGATTGCTGTTCGTTTCAAGAACTCCATAGAGCGTACCGCAGTAGCCTCCGCTTACATGAGCGTTAGCTACATCTATTGTCGTATTTTTAAGGTCGATAGTTTGATCCGAACTAAAGACATAGTGTCCGTACAGACCGCCGGCAGCAACTTTACCCTTTACATTAACTGCTCCAACAGTAATATCCACTGCAGCAGGAGTAGCATCGTTATTTGTTATCACAGCACTCTCAGCCATATAGCCGACTATACCGCCTGCATATCCGTCCTTTGCATTAACAGTCGGAGCATACGGAGATGGAACCGACGCCAATCTGAGAGCTGCTCCTGCTTCCATTTCACCTACAAGTCCGCCAGCGCTTCCATGTTCGGAAGTGACACTGGTAAATGAACCTGCATAGGTAAGTATAAGCTCGGAGTTTTCTCCCATTTTTCCGCAGATAGTACCTGCGTCTGCAATATCTGTTCCATTGAAAATGACATCAGTTTCTGCGTTATTAGTGAATGTCAGATCAACGTGTGCTCCTGCGCCAATCTCGCCGAAAACTCCAGAAAATGTCGATGAGCCTTCTGTTAACTCGATATTCCAAGTTCCGGTGCCGTTATTGCTTACGATATGATCCGCAAGAAGCGGTTTGCTTTCTTCTGTGCCTACATCAGCTGATCTGGTGAGTACAAGTTTACAGGGATTGCCATTATTATCCGTAAACCTTACTGTGTCTTTAGCATAGCAGAATACCGCTCTGTATGTGCTTTTTATCAATTCCTGGGAAGGATATTCTATAGTACCGTTGAATGGATTGTCAACGGTTCCGATTCCAAGATAGTTTTCATCAAATGCTATGCTTGAGCGTAGAGTGATAGTGTCATTTGCATGATCTGACGCAAATGTTGAGCTGTTCTGATAATGGTAGCAATATGCAGACAACTGCTCCGCAGTTTCAATCGTAGGATTGATATTAAATGCTGACTCTCCCAAATTACTCGGAGGCGTATAATCAGCAGATGCATTGAGCATTTCAGAAGAACTATACAAACTTGGCATATGAAAGTAATCAAATACACCAGCAAATGGAATAGAATTTGTAAGGATAGCAGTAGATACTACCACGCTTATGATCCTATTCTTCAGTTTCTTTCTTTTACGCTTAATGCTGTGTTCACTATTATTCAGTTTGTTAATTATATTCAATACGTTCATATCCTCACCACGCTATTCGTAATGATATTTGGAAACAACTTATTATTATTCACCTTGTTGAACTGGTGATTCTTTCTCTCTAAAGAAACATTTGATATAAGAATCGGGATTAATACTTGATCTCTCAACTGTTTTATATAATTGCAATTCAAATCTGCTGTCGTCAGAATCCACATTCAGGCTTACTTTGTTCCAGTCCTTGCAATGAGCTTTGGTTCCAGCCTCACCGTACAAAGGATCATTAGACTCAATTTGACTGACCTGGTCAGCCAATTTGTTTTCAACAAGAAAGAACTTGTTGACATTAATGTTGGTTGGATCCCAGAGAATATCAAGTGTTCCTTCGCCGCTTCCTGTAATGACATAGTTGTAGAAATCATAATCTACACCACTGTATGAATAATCAGGATCAGAGATATAGCCACTCCAGGAAACTTCATCTTTTACTGCTTCCTTAGTTCCGTAGAGACGGACCTTCAAAGAGCTATATTCGATACCACTTTTGGGAGTTGCAGTTAACTGAACGAAAAACAGCGGTTCTTCACGAGTATTAATATCCTCGTTATCAATAACAACTGTGTAGATGTCAGTAGCCGATTTTTTTGCTTTCAGTTTTTGATAAGTTGAAGAATTACCATCTGTTCCATAAATCACATCAGTTATTGATACATTACCGTTTTCGTCTGTTGTTACGAATCTTCTTTCCGATGCATCAACAACAGGATCAATTATATCATCATCCGCTGTTTTTTGGATAGAATAATTAGCTGCTTTTGTAATATAACGGTTGTATAATATAATAGTATCTTTTTCTTCCTGAGTTCTATTGACTTCTTCTATATTATTCAATCGGTTTAATTCAGTTTGTATTGAAGACATAGGAGTGTATACACCAATAGCTGTTTGAACGAGAAGTTCGGCTTTTAATATGTAGGTAATATCAGCAGAACTGATTTTTTCAGGATAGTTCTGATCAAAATTGCAAACAGTAACAAAGAACGATGATGATGTCATGCGGCGGCTTGAGTTTTCTGATTTCATGCAATTTGAAGAAAACGGCTGTCCGGAAGAATCCTTTGTTGATATTACTCGCTTTACAGAAGATACTTCTGTATATGCTGCAATGCCAACAAATGAAATACATGCCACGGCTATAATTATTAACCATACCCGTATCCAATTTTTTTTAAGCTTATTTATTATATGTTTCAAGCCACTCACCACCTTTCCCTAATATTTCATTGTATTAACCAGAAGCTCTTTTGGCTGTAATATATATAATATCAGTTTCTTTATTATTATCTGCTTCATTCCAGTCTTTATAATTGTCTTTTGCAGTTTCTGCAGCAACATCCCAGCCAAGTTCTAAGATATAATAATCAAAGGGATCGTTTGATTCACTGGAATGAGGTAATTCAACGGATTGCATATAAATTGGGACTGCATAAATATTCGGTGTATCTGTTCCACTATTATATGTTTGAGAATAGCACTCATAAAGATCTCCTGAATCATTTTGTTTTGCTATTCTTCCATTTGATAGATCGCTATTTGCATTAAGAGCAGTCATTGGAATAGTAGTTATTCCATTTGTTACATCAGAATCATAGTCGACTTTTTCATAATAAGTTACAGAATTTGGAGTTTCAATAGCATGATAAGAAGCTAACTCCGTTTTCTGTGCATCTGTCAGACCAGTTACATCTTTTTTTTCATTCGCTTTATATATTTTATACGTGAATGGAATATTAGTTGTATGTGCAAGCTGAATTCGATATCCAAGTTTGTTATCACCGGGAGAAACACTGAAAACGAAAAGTTGTGGTTTCCCTTCTGAAATGCTTTCTATATTAATGTCATTGAGTTCGAAATTTACAATAGGATCTGCTTCATCTGGTTTGATTGTTCTTCCAGCACGAATCATCATCTCGCCAGGCTCTTTAATTTTAGTTATAGTCTCAAGGTTCTTGTTGCTTGCAAACCATGCATATGTGGGAAGGGAAATCAAGAGTGCAGCTGAAAGAATTGAAGCAGCAATGACTTCTACTTTTTGTCTTTTGTCCATTTTTTTAAACTTATTAATAACTTTCAATCTGATCACTCCTTCCATAATTATGGCGAAACAGCAACTACTGATTCATTTGTAGTCATTTTGACCGTAATGAAATTTACACCCTTACCAATTTCGTTATCTGCTTGGTCATACATTGAACCATAATAATCATAATCTGATACAAGTTTGTCCTCTGTTAGCGTAATGCCGTTACTATCATATCCATAAAAATAGCGTGTGGGATTTGTTTTAATATCAGTTACGATAGAACTGTAAGAGGTACTACTTGGTGAACAGAACGGCTCGATACTAACGTTATCATTTTCATGTGCATCAACAAGGGTACTAAGCGTTTTAGGCCACACCCAGAAAATAACTACCGGCGTATCCTCAGTTGCTTTAGTGAATGTTCTATCACTGATTACTCTGTTGTATGAACCGTTTTGTGGCAGTATAGGATCAGAATAGGTGATTTTCTTGATTTTGTCTGTATCCTGATTGTTTCCGTCTTTGTAATATTCAATTTCCCTGTTCTGAAAAAGGAATATATGTCCTCCGAGGTAGGCCGAAATATCATCGTTGTAAATAGGCTCCATTGACTCTGGGGTGACTTCGTTTGTCACTTCATCCGTTGACTCTGCTGTGTATGTATACCCAACTATTTGGAATGTTAAGTCAAGGTTTATAGAGGCATCCTTCGGCTTGACTAAAAAAGAGAGTGAGCCGTATGAGCCAGGACTAATACCGCTGTCAGTTGCACTATCATAATTCTTCATGTTGCTATCTGAGGTCATATTCCATGCAAGTGCATCGCTACTTTTTATGCTATCAACCAACAGGTAGTTCTCGTATATGCTTTCGCTGCCAGAGACAGGATATATTTGATATTTGTCTGTTTGAACGCTGATTCCCATTCCTCCGGCTGTAGTTGTGCGGTTGCTTGAAAACCAGCTGATTGTAGCGAAAACCCATACGATGAACGCGAACACAGCGAGCGAGCCAAACTTGATCAAGGCAGCCTTTTTTCGCTTCTTCATCTCTTTTTCATCAACATCATTATTTTGCTTCGGACTTTGTGCAGTCTCGTTAGTAGCTGTTAATTCATTTGATTTAGATAATGCTTCATAAGCCTTTGCACTCACTATGTTCACCTCCAATGCTGTATATTTGCAAAAGGGCATAATACCCCTATTACTGCATAGTTACTCTACTATATTATATCATTTTTATATACCGTTTTCAATGCACATTATAGCTAATTATATCATTTACTATTTGTAATGTTTGCTCAATCTGATAATAGCTTCAACCATAATTGTGCATAATAGCGCTATTTGTCAAATACAGATTGTATAATCAGCCCATTCTATAACTAATAATAAATTTTGACGACGGCAATTGTTATAATTTTTGTTTTATCAATCTGATTACATTTGAACTCCTTCAGAATTGCCAAATAAAGAAAAAGTGGGCATTGCATATGCCGCCGCGCCAGAGCCACAGAAGCACCTCCACGGACTGTCAGAGCCACCCTGCCGCTGCTTGAGAGCCACCTTGCTGATTATTTCATGCTCTGGAAAGCGGCGGGGCGCATGACAACTGCACTGATACGCATGAGGAAAGCGCCAAAATGCAGTGTGGAATCAGTGATTATGTAATTTATACCAATGCCAAGGTTTTCCCGACACTGATCAATAAAGCAAGCTGACAACCGAATACAGAAACCTTTCTGAACTAAGAACACGGTTCTCAAATACGAGAGCCGTGTTTTTTTCTCCCGATCCCGGCAGTAAAAGATCCGACGTTCACCTTGCAAACAACTGCCGATGAAACACAATGTAATATTGACCGGCAGTATTACGGAATGTATCGGAAGCCGCCTGTTTTTATGCAAATATACGAATTTTACCGGCTAATTTTATATGTTAATTCATTGACACTTGACCGTATATGTGCTATAATGAAATAGTATAAGAGTATATTCAGATATTATGTCGGGAGGTGACGCCGGTATGGAAGATAGCACAATAAAGTCAACAGTCGGCGGACTCCGTGCAGTCGAGCTCTACTACCGCGTCATAAGAGACATATCGAGCGGTCAGATAGCTGCCTTTCAGTCGCAGACACGCCTGAATTCCCCGAAGCTCGGCGTGCTCACGCCCGATAAGTTCCGCGATGTGTGCGAGATAACGAATCAGGCGGTAAGGCTGTTCGTCCTTGAGCTCGTACAGGCTCTTGAGGCGTACAGGACCTTCACCGAGCGTGAGATCAGCTTCAACTGGCTTTCAGTCTATATGCCGGTGAGATTTATGAAGGAGCCGGGCGCTGAGAAGTCGCTTCTCGACTATTTTATGCACTACGAGGTCCCGACGAGCAGGATATGCTTTGAGCTGTCACAAAAGCTCCTCGAGGAGAATGATGCCCAGACAGCAGAGGTGCTCCAGCACCTGCGCAACCGCGGATTCCACTTTATGCTCTCGGATTTCGGGGGAGACACCTGCCCGATGATGAGACTTTCCGGATTCCCGGTCGACTACGTTATGCTGAGCCCTGAAGTGGCAAATTTTCTCGGGAACGGCGAACGCTCCGACAATGCGGTGAAGTCGATAATCGGCTTCGTCAACGACATCGGCGCAGAGCCTATCGCTGACGGCGTTTTCAACAGCAGACAGGCTGAGGCTCTTTATACGTTCGAGTGCTCATACTGTGCAGGCTCGCTCGCCGGCAAATATATGGCAGAAAGATACGTCAGAAAAAAGAACGATACATAAAACAGGCGCAGGATCCTGCGCAGCATAAATACAGAATGGGGGTCTCGCAATGGAAGAAAAAGTAAGAGACGTCCTTGAGCTGAGAAGAACAAGCAAAGAGGTCAAGCGGCATTTCATCCTTATGAGAGTTCTTGCGCTGCTCGTTATCATACTTATCCTCATCGTTGCGATAGCTTACGCAATATCGTATTTCTATGACAAATTCGGAAGCTTCACCGTGAAGGTCAACAAGTATGATATGGTGCATCAGGGACTTACATTGTCGGAAACGCCGGAATATGACAGGTCAAACGCCGTTCTCAATGCGAATATAATCTATGACATAACAAATATCAGCGGCGAGGACATACCTCCCAATGTTGATATGATAAACGGCAGCCACAACGGCGACAACTACATCGCCTACACCTTCTATCTCATCAATTCAGGCGACGATACTCTCAGCTATACCGGAGAGATGAACATTGAAAACGTCACAAAGGGCGTGGACGAGGCTGTTCGTATAGCAGTATACAAAAACGGTGAAAAAACCGTATACGGCAAAACAAAATCGAACGGTGCAGGCATGGAGGGCGACTGCGACAGCGAATTCCTGTCGTCATCGATAGTTATGCGCACGACCGGCGAAAAATTCAAGGCTAAGGACAAAGATAAATATACCGTCGTTATTTGGCTCGAAGGAAACGATCCGGACTGCCTTGACAACATTGTCGGCGGAACACTGAAGCTCAGCATGAATTTCAAAATAACAGAAACGACCTAAAGGAGATCAATTTCATATGAAAAAGGCAGTAAGTATCATTGCAAACGTGCTGGCATGGATCGTGCTGATCCTTGCTTTCCTTATCACAATAATGGTTTTCTCATCTGGCAGGAACAACGGAGTTGCGAACCTTCTCGGCTTTATACCTCTGACCGTAGAATCCGACTCAATGAAGCCTACCTTTAAGCAGGGCGACCTCATCATCTGTAGGGAAGTCGACGATATGAAATCACTCAAGGTCGATGATGTCATCACCTTCTGGACGATTATCGACGGCAAAAGAGTCAAGAACACCCATAGAATAGTCGAGATAGTTGACAAGAACGGCACTGATGGCTATGTTACACGAGGCGATAACAACACTATTAACGATACGGACGTTATCTCGCCCGGCGCAGTTATCGGCAGATGGACAAACGTAAAGCTGCCGGTAGTCGGACGCCTTATGAACTTCCTGCGTACAAAGACAGGCTTCTTCATCTGCATCGTTATTCCTATGGCAATATTCTTCCTCTTTGAGCTTTACAAGTTCATCGCGACCATTATCGAGGCAAAGCGTCCCGAGCCTGCCGAGATAGACGAGGAGGAGATAAAGCGCCGTGCTATCGAGGAATACCTCGCTTCTCAGAAGCAGTCTGAGACAAAGCCTGAGCCGGCGGCTGAGCCCGTTGATGAAGCTCTTGAGGCTGCACTTCAGAAGGAACGGGAAGCAAAAGCGATGCTTGAGGAGGCTCTCAACGGCACATCGGAAGCAGCAAAGGATACAACAGATATTTCAGAGTGACGCAGCATCTCCGCGGCAGTGCGGAGGAATCATCTATTTTTATTATTGATCGGAGCAGCACATGAACGGATTTCTGAAATGGTTTTTCGCTTTTATGTCGGAAATGCTCAAGGGCTACGCGGAGATAGTCAACGGAGCAGTACGGGGCATAAAGCAGATATTCGACATAAAGAACTACATAGAGATTTTCAAGGAATACTCAACGGATTTCGGCGCGCTCGGCTGGATATTGTCGATCCTTTCGATAATCATAATCATCGCCATCTATGTGCTCATCGCCGTGATGATATTTATGTTCATCAGGAAATATATACGGTTCAGACATTCCATCGTCAGCAACGAAGACCTGCTTGAAGAGATCGCTCTTCTTCAGCGCCGCGTTATGAAAATGGCGAAGGAAAAGGACGAGATAATGGCAATGAAGGTCGCTCAGATGGGCGGCGGAACAGGTACGATAACTCTTCCCGGCGCTCAGACAGGCGCAGATGGCGAGGAGGGCACGGAAGCAGCAGCGGCTGTCGCGGTGGGAACTGTCGAGGACGGCGTCGTTCAGACTGTCGATTACCGCTTCTCGAAGCTCATCGAAGTCGACAACTTCTACAAGAGCTACACTCCGCCCGAGTACGACAACGATATCGACCTTTCAGGGATATGCGACAGATTCCGCAATTTCGCCTGCTCGCGTATGCACCTGTTCTATGAGCTGAAAACGATACGCCTTTTCGTTGCAGGTATGGCTTCAACGAAGCTCATCATCCTTCAGGGTATTTCCGGTACAGGTAAAACTTCTCTCCCGTACTCATTCGGAAAGTTCCTTCAGGTCGATACGACTATCGCTTCTGTACAGCCCTCATGGCGTGACCGCACCGAGCTCTTCGGATATTTCAACGAATTCACCAAGAATTTCAACGAGACTGAGGTGCTCAAGCGTATCTACTCCTCGGGCTATAACAATGACGTGAACCTCATCCTTCTCGATGAGATGAACATCGCCCGTGTCGAGTATTACTTCGCCGAAATGCTCTCTATCCTCGAAATGCCGAACGCTGACGAGTGGGAGCTCGATATAGTCCCGAATGCGTGGAGCACCGACCCCGTCAAGCTCGACAAGGGAAAAATACGGATCCCACAGAATATATGGTACATCGGAACCGCGAACAACGACGATTCGACGTTCGCTATCTCTGATAAGGTATACGACCGTGCTCAGCCGATAAATCTCGATGCGAAGGGCGTCCCTTTCGATGCGCCCGATACTCCGCCGATGAACCTCGGATTCGACCACCTCGACAGACTTTTCCACGAGGCATTCGATAAATACCCTATATCGCAGGAGAACCTCAAAAAGATACAGCAGCTCGACCTGTGGGTCATCGAAAAGCTGCGAGTTGCCTTCGGTAACCGTATCCTCAAGCAGAT
>Ga0247609_10001342_pt1 | contig 29751 bp, 31 predicted proteins | sample 172DNAGHGlowgp2_FD_193487 | JGI IMG/M metagenome (GOLD analysis project Ga0247609, IMG submission 193487) | Sheep rumen microbial communities from Palmerston North, Manawatu-Wanganui, New Zealand - 1728 DNA GHGlow gp2 | ecosystem: Host-associated > Mammals > Digestive system > Stomach > Rumen ... | reverse complement strand
CAATTACCATATTATTTACTTTATATCCATCTTTTTCAAATGGCCCATAAAACGGAATCCAAAATTCTCTCTTTCCAGTTTTATGATTATAAACTTCCTTATATTTCCCATGATCAGTATAACAAAGTCTGTTCTTACGATAGAAATGTAAAATTACCTCTGTTGGAAATTTTGATAATGAAGTTATCTCTTTACTTTTATTATTTTGTTTCATAAAGTTGATATATTACTTCTTTGTTATAAATTTTTGCTACTAAATGTTCTACTCTACAACCTGGTCCTTTTTCCCAATGTCTTCCCATTATGATGGCATCACAATCAATTACATGTTCTACATCTTTACCCATACAATATGAATATGGAAGAGCCTTTTCAATATAATTTGGATTATTGATGAAATTATGTATATTGACTGGACCAACAATTTCATAATCTTGATACTTTGGTAGTTTCTTTACATAATTGACTAATTCAACATAACGTTTGCCAATATCAGTAGGCATAACGGTCATAGGTAAACTTAAAAAAATCTTTTTCATAATTATTTATTTACTTATAAAATATTCCAGGTCTTGATCTGAATTAAGTTTAATAATATATTTAGAATTAAACATATATAATACAAGTGATGGTAATTCTGTTTTTACTTCACTTAATAATTTAATGTTTTTATTTTGCTGTATAAAATCATTCAATTCACATACTAAATCATAATCATCTTCTTGAATTGATAGTAATCCAAACATTTTATTTGAAGGTATTTTTTTCAATAGATTTTCTACTTCATTACATATGTCTTCATTCCAATCATCAGATGCAGAAAAATATTCTTCAATTTCTCCTAAAAGTTCATCCTGTTTATATTCATATTCCAAATTTAAACTAGACATGTTATTACTTTCTTCATTAATAAAATTAACTAATATGTTCATTTTTAATATGTCAATTAATTATATAAAATTATTTCATATATAATACTTCTTTTCCATAAGTTTCGGCTGTAAACTTTTCTACTTTACAACCCTTTGAATTTTCCCAACCAGGACACATTAGAATTGCATCACATAATATGACTTGTTCAATATCCTTACCCATATAATATGCAGTACGTTCAATTGCTAAATGATTACCTAATGCTTCATCATCAATATGATTTTGATCTATTGGAGAAACCCATTCATATTTTCTAAAATGATCTCTTAAATAAACTTTTGCATCATTATTACGTTCATAAACAGTATCTTCTTGAAATGCAATAGGTAATGATATATAGATTTTCTTTTTATTCATTCATTTAACATTTTTAATAATTTTCAATAAGTAAACATTTCACTAACATGTACTCATATTTATTCTCTATAATATGAATCACTAGATTCTAATCAAATGTTTCAGTAAATTCATAATTTTATTGTGGATAAACTAATGATTCTATAATATGTTTAAATAGACATTCTTCATGTTTAGGACCAAAATCACTAACCATAATATCATATGACACATCTGAATCATTTTCAAATGTACCATGTGGATCAACTATATAAATTGTACCATTATATGTTTTGATATTTGATTTTAATGAACGCCCAATATTTTCAAAAATCTTAAATGTGACTTTATCACCTACTTGATATTTTGGTTTTCCTATCATATTTCTTCTTTAATCTTAAATTTTTGATTTCTATTAATAAAATTTTGTAATTCACTCATATAACACCATTGTACACTTCCATTACTTATTCTACAATCAAATTCAAGATAACTTATTATACCTCTTCTAATAGATTTACGTGCATCTACCCATTGTTTGATATCTGGTCGCCATTCACAAGTAATGATATCACCATCTGCTGATTGTACAATAATTTTTGTTTCTTTATTTGGATTTGGATAATTATAAATGAACATAAATAAACAAATTAATAACATTATTAATATAGTCATTAATCTTTATATTTTCATTATTTATAAACAAAAGTGTAATCTATTCTCACGAACCGATTACACATACCATCTTCTATCTTCTAAAATCTTCACCGGATTGATTCCGGTATTAATAATGTTTAACTAAAAGGTTAACCTAAAAAATTACGTAATTAAAAAATAAATAAATCGTTAAACATTATATATTTTAATATAGAATATAACAAATAAATTATTCAATTATTTTAAGAAATGTCATCATTATTATCATATTCATAATCATCATCTAATCTTTCATTGGCATAATCTCTCATTCCTTTAAGAACTTGTTCTTCATTAAATGTTATGCCAACCATACATGTTATAAATCCATGAATCCAATCATCAAGATTGGCATCATTATAAGGAATTTCCCAAATAATTTTTTTTTCATGTACTTCATTATTTTCAACTGTTATTCTTGACAAACGTTCTGTATTCATAATATCTAATTATATATTTTTATTCTTTCTTGTAATTCTTTTGGATATTGTTCTTTAGTAGCTAAGAACAAATTATAGAAACATGCATCAAATATGTAAGTTATACACCAATCATCTTTGAAACGATTACCTCTACCAATTCCTTGAATAATTTGGTTTGATGTAGTATAGTTATACCATGTAGGGAATAATTTCATTTTTGCTTCAACCAATCTATCTTTCATTTGCGGATATGGTACTTTAAGAATGATTATAAACCTACATTGTTCACCTGGTAAGTCAATACCTTCATTAAGAGTAGGACCAATCAATATTGTATTATTACTCATTTTATGGATAGTAACATTACTAATCTTTTCATGTGAACCATTATAATATAATAATCTATTCTTAATAGATGGTGGTGCATCTTTAATGATGTCTTGTGCAATCTTATAAGATCCTGTTTGTATCATTCCTCTTTGATTTGGGAATTGTTGTTCTAAAATCTTATATATGATTGGCTTAAGATTTCTAATTGATTGTTCTTGATCTCTAAATGACATTTTATATTTATTATAGAAATGTATAGGAGATTTAGAAAAATCAAATGTTGATGGTATTCTTGTATAAATACTTGATTCATCATTCATTGCAACTATACCATCTAATAAGTTTTCTTCTACTGAATTATAGTTTATTTCATTAACATATTCTTTAATAGGCAATCCTTTCAATCTCATACCAAAGTATTTGATACCAATATTATCTTCATAAGATTCTTGATCACCTATTGTTGCGCTAACCATTACCTTAAATCTTGTTTTTGTCAATATTGTCAAATAAACAAGAAAGTCTTCTTTGGCACAATGATATTCTATACTTGATATCTCATCTTCTTTTACATTTATTTGTTTGACCAGATATTTCTTACCTGTCATACAAATGATTCCTAAAAATGTAATCAATGGACCTGTATATTTAGTAACCCAATCACATTCTTTATATATTTCCATATCTTCCTTTGTGACAATAGAATGTTCTTTTATTCTTTTCATTATGTCATCACAAATATAGTTTATGGTAATATTGAATTGTGTAAAATAATGCATTATTTGTTTTAAATTATCATAATCAATGTCATTATCATTCCTATAATTTGAAGATACATCCCATAATTGATCCCATTTATCTTTTAGACTATTAAATGTTGGATAGATTTTCAATAATTCTTCATCAATCATTTTATCCTTAACTTCATCAAATAAGTCTAATCCATTATTGTTAGCATAATTATATATGTTGAATAAATGGTTAGCATCAGAATATTTTATTGATGGAGATATTTGCATTTGTACAATATTTGGAATGTTATGACACTCATCACAAAAAATAACATCTCTAACATCAAATACAGGAACTTTATCATCTTCATTATTTTCATCAACTATTAATGAATAAAGTTGGTATGTCATTAATGTTACCTTTGTCTTTAATGCATGTTTTCTTTCCTTTATATACTTACAATTCTTTGCACAATCAAATCCATGTTTCTTTGCAGTATCTAAACTATAAAGAGAAGCCCATGATAAACCAGCCATCTTACATTCTGCTGATGATAAGTCTTCATTATTCCTTCTACATTTATAGTTACCAAACTTACCCTTTAAACAACCAATCTTATCTCTTAATATTCTTCTTTCTTGAATGAAATCATAGTATTGTTGCCAAAGATATAAGTCACTAGCTAATATATATGATCTTAATCCATAAAATTCTGCTAATACACATGCAGATATGATATTGATAATTGACTTACCACTTCCAGTTGGTGCTTCTATAATCTGACAATTATTAAGGTTTTCTAAATCTGGATTAAGTATATTGTAAATAATGTCAACTATTGTTTCACATTGATATTTTCGAAATTCAAAATCTTCTAAATTAAATTGTGCCCAAGTCTTTATATTTTGTTCAATACTTTCTTTATTATAATTCATTTATAAAAAATAAAGTTACTATATTTTTATTAATATAGTAACTTTTTATATAAAAAATTATATTCTTTTTATTGTTTAATTCTGTATAAATATTGTCATTTCTCCTAAATGTTCACCATAAAATTTAGCAATTCCAGATAATTTATTATTATGAGGACCATTAGCTTCATAATCATTAATATCTTTTAATGGAATAACTTCATCATTACTTGTGTCATACATAAATAAATTTGCATTTTTAAAAGTTTTCTTTAATTGTAATGCAATATTTTCTCCATCACCAGACATTGATCCAGAACCACTAACAATAATATTATCAACAGTTGTTCCTGATGATTCATGAATCATATAGTCTTTAATATTTTTCATAAATAATTTTAAATATATTTTATTAAAAATAAATAATTATATTATTTTTTATTCATTCTTTTGTATATTCTATTATATATAAAAAGTTACTATATGACGTCATATAGTAACTTTCAATATTAAAGTATATTTAAATTAACATTCTTTAAATAGTTTTGAATTACATTTATATTCACATGGACCAACTTGAACTATAAACCATACAAATTCAAATAAAATTCCAAAGAATGGGATAAGTGCAAAAATCCATGAAACATAATATGTAATTGTCCAATGCTTTACTCTTTCACCTTTTTGATGGTCATTCCAATTTTCAGTATATTCAAATCTGAATAAGTTGAGATAATTAATAATTACTGCTAGACCAATTAAGATAAATCCAATTAATATTCCCATATCTTTATATTATATAATAAATTACTTTCCTTGTGAACCCATCCAAAGCATTGAACTTGTATTGCCACCAGCCATAGTCTCTGGAAGTTTACCATCCCACTTATCAATCCAATCCTCTTGTACAATCAAAGGACTAAGTGAAGCGGCAATTGTACGATTGTAATATGCTTCGGCATCTGCTTTAATCTTTGTAGCTTCTGCATTACCTTTAGCCTTAGCAACATTAATCTTTGCATTAGCTTCTGCCTCCTTTACCTCATTCTCGGCTTTCAATGCGGCTTGTACAGCTTTGTTCTTTGCATCAATCATATTACTCAAAGATTTAGGTGGCTTAATAGCTGAAGTAAACTCATCTACAATAAATCCTTCATTTGCCAATGACTTCTCTAGTCGTGCACGTACATCTGCTTCAAATCTTTCACGATTAGACATCAAACTATCAGATGTATACTTGTTAGCACATGTTCGATAAGCCTCATAAATACAAGTTCTAATGTAACCATTCTCAATCTCTTCAATTGGCTTACGATACTTTACAAAAATATCACATGCCTTATCAGGATTAATATGATAAGCAATCATAGGATCCATAGTAAATGTTGAAGCATCCTTTGCATTTACTGAAAAAACTTCATAATTCTTACGTTGAACAGTTACAGGATAAGTGAATACATCTGTAGAGAATGGATTATAGAATACCCAACCCTTAACAGTACCTTCAACACCACCATAGCTTGTCTCATCTGTAGACCACTTATGGAACTTAATACCTACCTCACCAGAATCAACTGTTGTACAACCAATACAACTAGAAAATCCAGTTGTCATCACAAACGCACATACAAGTGCAATCATCCAATTAATAAACTTTCTCATTTTCTTTAAATTTAAATTAATAAAAATTAACTATTATTATGTTCTTTATAATATTTCTCACAAAGTTTAGTAGCTCTCCAATTAATATCTTCTACTTCTTTTAAATTAGACACTTCAATAAAATGATTCAAATTTTCTTCTAATTTTTTTGGATCAATTTTTTCAAATAAGAAATTCTTAAGTAAATTCTTTGTATCTATAGATATATCAGGATCTTTAAGATCTGAAAGAATTTGAACTAAATTTGCATAAGGACCAAGAATATTCCTTATATGAGCTCCTAAAGTTTCATGCGTAACTGACATAATCAAACTTCAATTTTATGATATTTCTTTAAATAATACTTAAAATAATCAATTGCTTCATTTACTGTATTAAATTCACAATTTTCAATTTTAAATTCTTTTTTACGTTTAACCATATTAAGAGGATAACAATAATATGGACTAAACCAACGTCTCCAAAGATATCTATTATTAGGTGTTAGATATAATACAAAATGTTCATTTTTGTTTTTACTTTTTGGATTGACAATATCAATATTACCAGCTTTATTAATCCTAACATTTAATTTATGACCAAATGTCTTAAATAATGACAATAATTCAGAATCATTAAAATTACTTTTCATAATTATTTCTTTTTAGGTACAATATAAACAGTATCAATCTTCTTATCTCCACTATCCCATGAATCCCAATATTCACCATTAATGACTGTTACTTGATGCTTTGGTACATGAAGAATATAAGTACCATAAGGATGACAAAGTGCAAACTCATTTACTTTAATACGATCCTTAGACTTAACTGATTTCTTATTATACTTCTCATCAACAATACAATTAAACTCTTCTGTAAGTACCTTATCAGCAACATATTGAATCATTGATGCGTTCTCTTTAGCTACTCTTGATGCAATATCAAATGCCTGATCCCAAGAAATTCCAAATGCTGCACAATAAGAACGAAGTGTACAATCACCAATATTACGTTCCTTTGGGTTTGGATTAAACTCATGCCAACGCTTATCACCACTCATAAGTTTGACAACAGTCAACTCATTATCATTAATAAAACTAATACATCTTTCATAATCTTTCCCAAACTCAATTTCTGGGGCACCACTTTCAAAATATGCTGTTACATTTTCATTTTGAATAACAAGCATAACTTTATTTTCAAAAGATGAATCAACTAATGAATAACTTCCATTTTCAGAAAAATCAATAGCCGAATTTACATAAAATGTTGTTTCTTTATTCATATATTATTTAAATTTAGGTAAATTATCATATAAGTCATCAATCCATTTCCTAATATAATTAGCAAAATATTGATTAAATTTTGGATGAATATATTTGATTTCATCACTTGTTTGAAAATTTGGATTATAATAATTATAGTAACAAGCTAAAAAGAATTCATCACAAGTCAATATGTTCCAAATTGCTTTTAATCTTTTCATATTATTTAACAATTTCAAAATTCAAAATCTCAACAACAATTAAACCATTATTTGAGGTTCCAACAGTAAACTTATTTACATTGATGTTCTTATTCTTGATTCTCTTTGACTTACCATTAAGAACAGGAAGATAATAAGGAAATCCATTATACCAATTCTCTTTAACCTCCTGGAAATGATATAAAATATCATCAACTCTACAATAACCCTCATCATCTGGATTGTGTTCGAAACAAATCTCAAATGAATCACTATTATTTAGTTTCTCCATTACTCCTTCCATTGCAATCTGAGATTTCCTCTCATTCTCAAGATCTTCAGGACTCATCAAATACTGATTGTTATCACCCCAAGTACGAATCTCATATCCATTAGCTTTGAGTACTGAAGCAACATATTCTTTATGGTCTCCAGAAACCTGGTCCCAATACCAAGTCAAATAATTGAGGTCGTAGTTATCTATCTTCTCATACTTGTACTTTCCAAAACGAAATCTGTCAACATTATCCCAAACCTCTTTTTCAGTATTGAAAGATGCTGTCTTACCTCTAAGATTCTCATCAAATACAACTCCAGGATATTTAGAGAATGCCGTCTCCTTGTCAAAAGAAATATTCTTCACATAAACAAAATGAGTAACAACATACTTGTGACCATTACCAAGATCTCTAGTATCTTCTGTTACCTCCCAGAGTGTGTAGAATTTGTTTGTAAAACCAATAACTTTCATACTTAATCATTTTTTAATTACATAAATAATATAGTTAAATTTTAATAGAATTCAATTTTTATGTAATTAATTCATATTTATTTGGATCTTTTACTAATATCATACAGCGAGGAACTCTATAATCAAAATTTTCATAATATTTTTTACAAGCTATATCATAACATTGAGCACCATACCAAGCCTTATGTCCATGTTTTATGGGATTATAGTTTGCATAATATTTTTGTCCTTTTTCATCTACTTTTATTTCTTCTGGTTCATTATATAATTTCATGTATTCATCATATCCATCTTTAGTAAAACATAATGGACCATATTTAAATCCAGACCAACTATCATCATAACTATATACACTTACTTCTAATCCAAGTTCATTTCTAAAAGTAAATACTGGTAAATTATAATCTTTAGTTCTTTTTTCTCCATAATATTTTTCAGTAAAAATTCCTTTAATAGTATCCTTTTGTTGTTTTACAAAAAATGGATATTCATTAACTAATTCTTCAAATTCTTCTTTAGTAGGTATTCTACAACCTTCAGGAACATATTTTTCTAATTCATTCATTCTAAAATTTGGATCATCATCATCACATAAAAAATGATTTACTGATATCCAATACTTATTTTTGAATAACTTTGGTTCTGAAAACTTACAATTATCAAATCCAACAAAATGACAATAGTTTGACATACATTATAAAATTTTAATATCTTCAATAATAGTATTATTTAAATCATTAGTTTTTTTCTCAATATCTTTATTAGTATCTTCAATATCTTTATTTAGAATTTCAATATTTGTTTGAGCCATTTTAATACTAGATTCATATTTAAGTATTGCTTCTTTATTACATACAATATGGTCTTTAAGTTCTTTAATTACAGATTTTCTATTCTCGTATATTTTTTCTTTAACATATAAATCTTCTTTTAATTTTATTTTATGATCACTAATAAATTTATTTTTCTTTAAAAAATTAATTTCAAATTTATCTTTTTTATTTTTATCTAAGTTTTCATTAGCAATAGAATATCTATTAAAATATAATGTAATAGAATCTTGATTTCTTACTCTTTTATAAAGATAACCTAATAATATTTCATAACTATCATATATTCCAATTCTGTATGTATAAAATCTATTTACTGGTAATGATTCAATAATATCATCTAATGCAACTTTAATTTGTTCATCTCTAATATGATAATCAACTGGAATACAACTTAAAATCCTATTAAAATCATAATCCGTAAATTGTTCTATATCTTCAAGTTTTTCATTATCATAATAACTAATATGTCTTTTCTTATCTATCAAATATCCTTGAATAGCTATTTTATTTATAGAAAAATTATATAATATATTGAATCCTGTATGTGAACCATTTGGTATTTCTTTACTACTATTACAAGAATATAATTCTTGCTTATCAAAAAAATCAGAATTTCCTAAAATACATCTTATATGTAAAATTAATTCATTTTTTGTATTCCAATAAAAACAATGATGATCATATATATCTTGTAGTTCTTTCTTTGTTTTCTTTAAAAAATAACTACTTAAATAATATATAATCAATTGTTTCTTTTGGGCAGTTAATTTTGGTTTATCTTCTAATAAATTTATAAACTTTGGAGCATAATTTAAACTTAAATGATCTTTCATACTTTATATATTTTTATCACCAACCATATTTATCCATTAAATATTTTGAATTCTCTTTATCAAATTCTTTATCCATATCTTCTTGAATCTTTTCTTCTTCGGTCAATTCAATATTACCTTCATATTTTTTGAAATATTTGTCTTTAGGCTTATATTTCTTCTTTTTATTATTTTCTAATAATTTTTCTGGAGTTGTCTTATTGATAGCATTCTTACCATTACCCCATCTAAACTGAAGCCAACCATCATATTCACCTAAACCAAATTTATATTCATTAATATTTTGTTCAGATTCTTTTCTTAATAGTTTATCTTTAATTAATAATTGATCTTCTTTTCTATCAAAATGATAACATTGATTAAGATACCAATATTTTTTCTTTAATGTAGTTGTTGGAACATATACACCATCTTTAAAATATTGAATCTTCTCATTTTCAAAATCAATTATTATATATCCCCAATAATATTGATTCTCTTTATCAAATATAGTCCTATACTTCTTACTAAAATATGAAGATTCTTCTGGTATAATTTCTTTATATGGCCTTGAAACACTTTTATACATTTCTTCAAGTAATTGTGTTTCTTCTTTAGCTTCATCAATAGTATCGAAAAAAGTGATAGACCAAGACAATAACTCATCTGTCCATTTTGAAAACATTACACAAAATGGCTTATTTTCTTTCTTGTACCACCACCAAAAATCTTTATAATATCCTGCACTATACATGTTTATTCAATAACTAATTTTGGATTATCTAATGTAATATCTTTATCCCATATCTTAGCTTTAAAATAATATTCATATTTATTTCTAGAATTACTATCTAATCCGGTAATTACTGTAAAGCAAATTTCTTGATCTTTGTCTTTGACTGTTTGAAGTAATTCAATTAATTCATTTGTTGTCATTTTCTTTTCCTTTTCTAAAACTTTCTTTTAAATCAAATCCATGACTTAATATCTTATCATTATTAGATTGTGACAATGGACCTTCTTGAAATCCAAAAACATCTATATATACTTCTTTCTTTAATTCACCTATTTGAAATTTTTCATATTCATTCTTACTAGAATCAAAATAGTCACTTTTTGTTTCTTTTAAATTTATTTTGTCTTTATTACAAATTTCAAATATAGTATCCAATATACTTTTTAAGTCAAATATAAAGTGATCTTCAATTCCATTTGTATCAGCAATATCATAAGGTCTAATATCTGCACCAATATTAGCATTATTATAAGAATATGGATATTTTATAAGATAATTATATTTAGGACCATATATATAATGACTTTTATATAATATTGGATGTCTGTCAAATTCTTTCTCTTTATATTTTGACTTTAATTCTTTTATTGTCTTTTCTTGTTTATAATAAAAACCTAATGGGGACTCTTTTATTTCTTCAACGGTTTTTATATCATATTTTCTTTTATCATCATAAGGATAATAAAATCTAGATGTAACAGCATATGTATTATCAATTCTATCTTTCTTTTGAACAATATATGATATATCTCTTGAAATACCTACTGAAATTTCTTCAACAGATATATGATTCTTATTAAACAATATTTTCTTTTTAGGTTCTCTCATTAAAATAATTTATATATAAAGTTCATTTTCTTTAATAATATCTATAACTTCTTGATTCATATAAAGTATAGGATTCTTTCCTTCTTTTATAAGATCTCTTATTTGTGTAGAATGAACATTAATACCCGGATGAAGTTGAATATATCTTTTACAAGCAGTTCTATCTGGGCTATATTGACATTCTTTTTCTTTTCCAAGTATAATCATTCTATGAATATGTTTTTGCCATATTTCTTTTGACTTATACCATTTTTCTAAGAATAGTTCTTTAAGAGTTTCTTCAGTAACTATCCATAAAAAATCTGAATGTATATATGGCTTATCTTTACCTTCAGATAAATATTCGAGCATATCATAAGTAAATATCCATTTATGATCTTTTTCTATATCATCAATTACTACTTTATCTGAAATTTCTTTAAATAATTCAGAACACATATTAAACCTTATATCATATCTAATAGTTCCTTCTTTATTAGGATTTTGATTACAAGGTATAATATGTATTCTTGAAATTTCTTTATTTATCTTATCATCTAATACTGATTGTATACAATTTAGATGCCCTATATGTGGAGGATTAAATGATCCTAAAAATATTGCTTCTGTCATAGATATTGCTTATATTCTGAACGATCAATTGCTATTGGAAGTCTATTTCTTTTAAATTCACTTCTATTATGTCTATTAATAATCATATCTACAGTATTTGCATCATATTTAACTTTAAGTTCCTGAATAGTTTTTTCTTGAATATCTGTATCTCTTAATTGTATGTCTAAATATGTTTCTAATATGTCATCAACCTTTTTATATGCTTCATAACTATTATCTGATAAAAATGCCGGTGCAATCTGTGCCATATCTCCACCTTCTTTTACACCATTTCCATCAGTAGGACGAATACCAAGTGCATAATTAAGTGCTTCAATTTTATTAGTATTCAATACTCCATTTTCGTATTTATAATAGTCTCTAATATATTGAGTTAATTCATAAACTTCATGTTTCCAAAGTCCACCAATTGGATTGAAGTCAGCTACATCACCATGTATTGTAAAGAATCCAAGATAATGTTCTGTTAAGTTATCAGTATCCATTACAAGTCCATAATTCTTTTGTGCAATATCATAAAGATAAATCATTCTAAGTCTAGCTTTGATATTACCTTTACCAATTGCAGTACAATCACCATGAACTGAACATGTAGAATGCATTAATGAATATTCCTTTTGAAGATTCTCTATCCAATAATGACCTTCTTTACAAAAGGCTTTCATACATTTCAATGCCGAATTATTCTCTTCATCACTATTTGTAGAACATGGAAGACTTATACCATAGAATGGAATATTATATTTATTTTCAACTTCACAACATATAGCTGCTGTTAATGTTGAATCAATACCTCCAGAAATACCAAGAACCATACATTGAAGATTATTGGCTTTCAAATATTTTGCTGTATTCTCAACTAAATAATCAAAAATTTTCTCACAATTCATATAAACTTCTTATCTAATAAATTATTCAATAAATCATATATATACTTATATAGTTTAATTATTGGGAAAAATATAAAATAAGTTATTTTTACTATTATATTCCAAATATATTTAATTATGCTATTTATTCTGAAAATAGTATATAAATAACAAATAAACTTAAAAATATGATATATTATTATAAATATTAATGTACAATAATTAATCCCAGGAAGAATTAATAATCTACCATCAAATTTAAAAAAATCTATACATCCAGTAGCATATGGTCTTGTAATTTCTTTATGAATATCTTTTATAGAATATTTCTTATTTGATTTATATGATTTTAATTCTTTATAAGTATTTACAAAATCAATTATATATCCAACACTTAACATAATGATTGTTGGAAATAATATAATTAAAATCAATAATAAAATTCCTAAAAATATTGTCAATATCATAATTATCCAAAATTAGAATATTTATAATTTAAGTCTTTATAGAATTCTTGATGCATCCAACCATAAGATGAACCATCTTCTTTGAATTCTTCCCAAATATCTTGATGATCTTTTATTTCTTCTTGTATATCTTCCCAAGCTTCTTTAAACATTTTTGATGTTGCTTCACTTATACAATATCCATTATCATTAAGAAATTCTTCTGGAGTCATCATATTCATCTCACAAGACTTATAATCAAAATTACCATCAAAACCAAATGTATACCAATAACAATAATTATTATATTTTACTATACATGACCATTCACCACAAGGTCTATAATATTTACAAAGAATATCATTTCCTCTAAAGAATGGTTTACCTCTTCGTATTAATACCGAACTATTATGTTCCGGATTAAATTCTAAATAACAATATTTAGGAAAAATTACTTCTAAATCCATAATTATTTATTTACTGCTTGAATCTCCGAAATTGAATTGATAATAAGTGTTGGTTTACCAATAAAGTCTTGTAAATGTTTACAATCACAATATGACATAATGGATTGCAAATAACTTTCCATATTGTCTACCCATCCTTTTATAGTATATTTTACAGGAATCCATTTAGTAATTCCTTCTGCGGTTTTTGTCTTCTTTCCATTTATAGATTTTTGTCCATCAGCGGAAGCCATACCAAAGAACTTTACATCTATACCACCAATATACTTTTCTTTTTTAAGATCTTCTATTTTATCTTTATATTCAAGAACTGCTAATTTATATTCACCAGAATTTTTGTCTAATTCTCCTTCAGCTATTTTTTTATTGACCGTATCTAGATTATCTTTCCATTGCTTATTATTCTCTTCAATGAACTCATCTGTATAATAAGCTCTGAAATTTCCATTATCATCAACTTTCCAATCTTTATATCTTTCAATAGGAAATCTTATTGGAAGTTTTTGAGAAGTACTTTTACTTGACTTGAATCCAGCTGATTCAATACATTGAGCAAAAAGACTGCCAATCATTACATCATCTGCACCTAATGCTAATGCTTTAATGACATGATCATAATTCCTTATACCTCCATCAGCAATGATTTTTGGCAGATTACCCCATAGTTTATATCCATATTCTTCATCATATTCATTTTGAAGTTTTTTCTTAATTTTATAAGTCTCATTTATAAGTGTTGCTTGAGGATAGTGAGCACTCACATTAGAGGTAGTTATACACCCAAAACCACCACCTATACCAACTCTAATATAATCAATTACACAATCATATTTTCCTGTCTTAGAATTATATATATTAAAATTAGAAACAATATAGTTATATGTTTGTGGATTAGCTATATTTCCTGTCATTATGGATAAATATATTCCTTTATCATTCATTAATACTTTAGCTTCTTGACATTTCCTATATAAACTATTCATATGTCCATTAGCTATATCAACACAAATTCCATACCAAGATTTATTTCGATCATCGGCATGTTCTATAAATAAGTCTTCAAATTCTTTTAATGATAAAGCAACCCAATTACCATCATCCATCTCTTGAATACGTTTCTCTATTGGAATATTTCTTGGAATAATAGCATGTATACCATGTCTTTCAAATTCCAATCTATTCTCACAGGAGACTACACTAGCCATTGGTGATGCCCAAATTGGTAAGAAATCTTCACTTTCCCAACATTGACATTGAGAACGTGAAGATATATGTGAAATAACATTTGGGACAATTGTCAAATCATTATAAGAATATCCTTTAATATTTTCAATCATATTATAAAATTTAAATTAATTAAAATATCTCCAACCAAAATCTGGATTCATAAGAACATATTCAAAATGTTCAAAAAGTTCTTCTTCTGAATTAAAATAATCTTGGTTATCTTCTAATTCTGTAACTATGCAACAATAATCTACTTTATTTTGTTCTTTATCATAATAAGTAAAACCAAGTTTTACATTTGTTCCTTTAATAAAATATTCTTGATAGTTCTTTACTTCCTTTTCATCATAATATTCAGGCCATTTACTAGGTCTTTTTTCAATTACTTTTGCTATTCTATTCTTTTTCATAATTACCAATGTGAACAATCTGTAATATCAAATACATAATCTTTTACTTTTACAGAAATACAATCTCCCAATCCTGTACCCATAAATGATACTGTTAATGTTGATTTATATTCATTATATATTTCAATAAAACGATAGAATTCAACTAGATTTAATTTATATCCATATTTTTTATGATATTCATATCTTTTATCTAAATCATCATATTGTTCTTTCTTTTTAGATAGTTTACTTGTTTTTTTACAAGAAAGACAAGTTGCTTTACTAAAATTGAATTTTGGAAACATTTCTTCTGAACAATAATTAATGTCAAAAGAAAGTTCAGCACCTCCACCTATTGTTCCAAATTTATGCTTTCCTGTTTTTTTATCAATTCTACAATCTATATGAGAATTTAAAAACCATAACCAACTATTATAAGTTTCTTTTGATAATATAAATGATTCATTTATTGTTTCAAAAATTTTATCATAATAAGAAATTCTAAATTGATCAACATTATTTTCATTAATATAATTATATTTTGTTGTCGAATATAATTCATTATTAATGTCATATAATGTTAAATCATAATCATCAATTTGATCTTCTTTAATATAGACTTTAGATGACTTATCAATTAAATCTTTGAAATTCTTAATGTCTTCTACATTTTCTATATCATATTCATTAACCAACATATTAGTATTATGAATATTATCGAAAAATGTCCCGGCTGTACTTGTATTATCTATAACTAATTTCATAATTTAACAAATTTATTTAAAATGGTAATTCTTCTTTATTTTCATCAAATTCAATATTTAATGATTGATCATCTTTTTTCTTCTTATTAGTTTTTTCTTTATCATTATGATTGACAAATATATTATCTTTTAACATATTTGTATTTTCTTGTTTACGTAAGAATCTTTCATTAGATTGATCTTTATTGCTATAATCAAAATAGTCAAATTCTTCATGAATTACATTTGGAAGTTCAGAAATTATGTCAGCAAGCTTAATTTTTTGTGTATGCTCAAATTCTGGAATAACTTCTTCTTGCTCATTTTCTTCATCATTATCTTCTTTCATTTCACTTATAAGTTGCTCTAAGAAGAACATTTGTGTATTAATGTCCCCATAAATATTATTAAGTTGTTGTTTTGTTTTCCAAATTAATTCAAATGGAGATATGACAATATTATTATTTTTGGGTTTAGATTGTACAATAACAATATTCCAATAATCTTTTATGATTTCAAAAATTGTTTCTGCATATTCCTTATCATCAACAATAACATCTTTAATAGAATTACAATATTTACAAGTCCATGTTGCTAAGAAAACTTCAATATCATGTTTTGTTGTAACTGAATTATCTTTTGCCCATTGTTGACAATCTTTAACAAATTTCAATATTGGGAAATCCAATCTTTTCTTTTTCCTATTACTTTCAATTCGTGCAAATGCTCTAATTCTTTTAAGTTTAGAAAAATTCAACCTATTATTTTTCTTATCTATACAATATTCATAAATGTCACTTATAGTTTCACAATCATAATTCTTATAAAGACTTAAAATAATTGGAATATGTTTTTCAAGAATTTCAATATCTTCTACATATAGATTACCTTCCTCTCTTCGTCTTCTATTATCCTCATCATTATCTTTAAATAATGAATAGTTTCCTCTTAATAAATCTCTATAATCATCAATATTACCATCATTAATATGATCTAATAATTTACGAACCTTAACAGTATCTTCATTAAATTTAAGATTACGACATGATTTCATAAATTCGTCAATATCTTCTTTGATAGTTGCATCAATTTCTTTATCACTTTTTATTAATTTGACATCATATCCATAATATTTCATTCCATCAATCATAACATTAAGTTGTTTTGAATATTCAGAATATCTCTCTTCAAAAACTTTTAACTTATATGTTGTCTCATCAATATAATATTTACAATCATTTTCATCATATTTAAGATATTTGTTTGTACTTAATAATGAACTAATTAATGGATTATATTTAAATTCTTCTTCATTACGTTCCAACATATCATTACAAGTCTTAACTAAGTCTCTTGCTAACATCAAATCCTTTTGGCTAAAACTTAAATCTAATGGATTTGTATAATAATAGTTATATGAATTTCCATTACTATCTGTTAATGGTAAGAATATTTTAATATATAAGTCATTATTTCTTAACCTATTTGCAAACTGTTCAATATCTTGTGGAATCCATGTCTCATTAAAATATACTGAAAATGGTTTTCTATCACAAATATCAACACCTACAGAAAGATATGTTGAACAAAATACAATATCATTATCACCAATTGTCTTATTAATATTGATGTTATCCATTGATTCTTCACCATATTGTGATTTCTTATAATAGAATGACTTCAATTCCTTTTCAGATCTTCTTTCACCTAATATTTTTTGAATGATTCCTGTTACTTGTTCATAATAAAGATTACCATTATTTGTTGGGAACAATATCTTACGACCAGCCAAAATGTCATCAACCATTGAATTGTACATATCTAATAATTGTTCTGTATGTGATGGTACAAGATTAATGATACATTCCTTGATTCTCATATCTTCTTTCTTTACTTTGATATGTTTGATGTTTGGAAAGAAAAGCATTTCTCCAGTTGGTGTTCCTGTCATCATAATTACTTTAGCTTTACAGTTTGCCAATCTTTGAATGCATGGACCCATAACATCTCTATATGAACTTGTAAAAAGAAGATGTGATTCATCAATAACAATATATTCAAAATTAGCAGTATCTAATTCATATACATTCAATCTTGAAAACTTATCAATTGTCATAGACATATTCTTATTTCCTAATATGTCTTGTAATGTTGGTCTTTTATTTCCATAGAAATATAACCAATCTTTAGTTACTTCGGATGCCTCAACCTTAGCTTTAATTGTTGATGTAAATGGAAGAATCAATAATGTCTTTGATTTTAATGACTTAATCATTTCTGTCTTACCATAACCAGCACCGGCTTCTAATAATGTAATATGTTCAAGATTCTTAATGATGTCATCTTTAATATCACTTAAATATTGATTCTTATTTATGAACAATTCAACTTGTTTTGACTTATTATTCAATATCTTAATTGGATCATTATTGACTGGTGCAGAATTTATTTCATTATTGATTTCCTTAATCTTTTCATCTACATTATTATCCTTAATCTTAATATTGAATCCATGATAGTTATTGAGTTCTTTTACAGCCCATACACTTATAGGCTTATTATGGATTGCTGCTGTCTTAACATCTCCTTTTAACTCTCGTGCTGTTGTATCTTTACAAATGTTTAATAATATATTAAATGCCTTTTGTTCTCCAAAAATGGATGTTAATGTATTTGCTAATTGCCAACGTTGTGCATGCTTATAGTGTTTTCTTCCTTTTGATTTAGATATGTCATAATCATTAATGTTTTCAATATTAGATATTTCTATATTTTGTTGGCTATCAAAATTATCATTAATAAACCATTCTAATTTTGAAAATATTTGTTTAAGATCTGGATGTGATATCCAATTAATGCTTTCAATTCCTGTATTGAATGCTGACTCAAAATTAATGTCTAATCTAAGATCTTGGAAATTTGTTGACATCATTGCATCATCAGAAGATATGAATATACCTTGTTGTGGTTTAGACATAGCCATATCCATATATGACATTATATTTTCTTTAGTATAATTAAATTGATCCATATACTTTGACAATATAATGTATATATAAGAATATTTATGTCTAAAATTACAAAGATATTCTATACGACGATTTTTATATTCAATAGATGTTGGACGTATTTTTGTCCAAATATGCAATGATTTTTTTGATGCAGACTTACAAATTCCTAAAAACCAATGAAACTTACTTAATTCTTCAAATAATATAGGTTTTAATGAATTTGCTATTATTTCATCTTTAATATCTAAGTCAATAATTTGCAATCCATTCCAAATTTGAAATGCTATATCTCCAATAGGACGATCATTCTTGCTTGTTGCATATACTACTCTACGATTGATCTTATCTATTTTTGAATAGTCTTCATCATATAATAAATCATAAATTTGCTTCCAATCCCAAACAACACCAGTCTTATCATAAATAGAATTTGTGACAAGACATTCTATTAATTGCAATTGGTTATCATAAAATAATTGTCTTTCTTCATCATTACACTTTGAATATAGAACATTTGAATAATTTGTTTCTTCTATATTCTTATCTAATTCTCTAAATTCTTTTGATAAACAACTAAATGATTCAAGAATATCTGATAATGATTGTTTATTATCATTCTTTAAAATATCATTTATCTGTCTTATTCTATCAAAATTACTTATCACGCAATCATATAACGATATATTTAAGGTTATTATATAAATATAGAATAATTTACATAATTAATAAATTATTTTTAATTAAATAAAATTTAAAATTTTTATGAATTGTCCCAATAATCAAGTTAATAATATTAATATAGAACAAACTGAGAATAATTCTTCACAATCAATGGAAGAATATCTTAGATTAAAACAACAACAAGAAGATCAAGTAGATTATCAATTCATTCAAAGAATCATTCAAGAATTGACACAAAGTTGTGCATTACCATTACCTATACCTGCAGCGGCTATACCACCATTGATTATTCAAGCAGCTCAATGGTTTTGGCAAAATGATGATAGAATGCTTAATGAGCGTTTTTATTTAATTAAAAATAAAGACCTAATGTTTTGTAATGGTGCTAGATTAGGAAAGTTACCACAACAAGTATTAAGTGTATTTGGTTGTTATAAAGTTCATCCTAATTATTATTATGGAGCAATGGGTGATTTCTCACTAGAACGTTTAGTCATAAACAATACAATATTAGCTAGTGGTGCAGGAGGTTCATTGACAGATACTTATGGAAATGGTAGTGGATATAACTTAACTGATATGATGGCAGGACTTTATGAAATTCAAACATTTAAAGCTATGTTTGATGTTCCACTTACATACCATTATAATGACTTTTCTAATGAATTAGCCATATTAGGTGATTTAGGTCCATCAGATGTTGTCATTCAGACATATACAAGATGTAAGATTCAAGATATGTATAAAGACTATTATTTCTTTAGACTTTGTGTATGTTTTGGCTTAAGAAGTATGGCTACTATAATGGGTGCATTTACATTCAAACTTCCTGGTGGTTCAGAAATCAATTATCAAAGATTTTCAGATATGGCTAATGAAGAAATACAAAAAATAGAAGAATGGGTATATAAACAACATTCAGCAGATTATTTCTTTAACAGTAATACTGTTTAATAATCATAAATTAAATAATATTTTATTAATTACTATTTTAATGTAAATAATATTTTATATATTTATGACAGATAATGATATTATTAAATATTTTTTTTATTATAGAAATTATGAAAGATTGAATCATAAAAAATTAATTGATATTCCATCAAATATTATTGATTATTTAAATAATAGATTTAATGATTCTGATTCATTATTTGAAAGTATTGTTAGAATTAAATTAAATATTGAACATAAACCAATTTGCCCAATTTGTGGTCAAAAAATAAAATTTAATAATAATGTTAGAACTCCTTTTTATAAAACATGTTCAAAAGAATGTGGAAATAAATTATCAACTATTAATTGTAAACAAACATGTATAAATAAATATGGTGTAGATAATGTATTTAAATTAGAAAACATTCAAGAAAAAAAGAAATTGACATGTAAAGAACATTATGGTTGTGAATATCCAATGCAATCATCACAATTATCTAATAAAATATATAAATCAAAATTAAAAAAATATGGAAATGGAAATAATTATAAAAAGGGACAATTAACAAAAGAAATCAAATATGGACATAAAAATTATTTTGGATTTAATTCTATTGAATTTAAAGAATTAATGATGAAAAAATATGGTGTTGATAATATTTCTAAATTACCACAAACAAAAGAAAATCTATCTAAAATAATATCTTCAAATGAAATTCAACTAAAAACATATTTAACACATAAAAAGAACAATTCATTTAATAAATCTAATCTAGAAGACGAATCATATATTTTATTAAAAGAAAAATATACAGATATTAAAAGACAATATAGAAGTGAAGTATATCCATTTAATTGTGATTTTTATATTCCAAGTTTAGATCTTTATATTGAATGTAATTATCATTGGACTCATGGTGGTAAGATATATGAAGGAACAGAAGAAGATAATCAATTATTGCAAAAATGGAAAGATAAAAATACACAATATTATAATAATGCAATAAATACTTGGACAAATTTAGATATTAAAAAATATAAAATAGCAAAACAAAATAATTTAAATTATAAAATATTTTGGAATATAAATGAATTAAAAGAATTTATAAAAGGAGAAACTTAAGTTTCTCCTTTATTATTTTATGCATATTCAATTGTCCAATAATTAGGTATACCATTAACACCTATTACATTCCAATCTGCTAATGTATTCTTAACAAATGTGCCAACCCCATAAGTCATATATACCCAATTCTTTGTATATTGTTCACTAGGTTCTGTTGTAAACATTGCTTTAATATATTGTAAATTCTTACATTCACTAAACATTGCTTCATAACAATAATCAACTAATGTTTCTGCTAATAAATTAGGTGCCATCATTATATTTCTACATCCCATAAACATTTCCTTATAACATCCTTCTTTTAATGTTGTTGCAGGTAATGAAGGACAATATTCTGTCGATGAACAACCAACAAACATTCTATTATAACAATATGGCATTAATTCTGTTGCAGGTAATGTCATATTACTATCAATAATTAATGATGTACACATTCCAAACATATTATCATAACAATGTTCAGCTAAAATTGTTGCTGGTAAATCACACATATTAACAAGATTATTACATTCAAAATACATACCCATATAACAATGATCTACTAATTCTGTTGCTGGAAGATTTGAAATTGTTGTCAATACTGTACATTCTTGGAACATACCATTATAACAATATGATGCCAATTGTGTTGCAGGTAATTCCGGTGTTTTTAATAAACTTTTACATTTATAGAACATATTTGAATAACACCAATTAGCCAATTGCGTTGCAGGTAATTCCGGTGCTTCTATTAATGATATACAATTTTCAAACATACTTGCATAACATCCATATACAAGACTATCATATGGTAATATTAAGTCCTTTGCTGATATAACTTTAGAATTTGCAAATAACTTATAGAATATAAAATGTTCATCATCTAATAATAATTTTTTAAAGTTTATTAATGATGAAATATTTCCAGAAACATTAAATGAGGTTGTTGACATAAAATATCCTATTCCATCATTATTATTACCATTAAATTGATCATTAGGATGAAGATTACCTTTCCAATATATATTTGTATTTGGTGGTAATATTGGTGTAGTTTCATTTTCTTGTAATTCATTCCATGTTATACATTCATCAATTGAATATAATATACCAGATTTACTAAATGCAAATGTTCCTTCTTCAATTGTAGTAAATGTAAGATATGATTTATCATCATCAATATTTGGTATATTACCATTTTTAGAAATTTGAATATAAGGAATTGTATACCACCCAGTTGTTGATTTTGATAATGAATGTGCATGTCTTGTTGGGTGTATTTCCCAAGATTCCTTTGAACTACATTCTGTTGAACTCCATAATGCAGATGTACCAATAGCAGCTAATAAGTCAGGTTTACAATAATTTGGATATTTTGCATTAAGTTCTTCAAATTTTTCAGAAAATTTCTTAAAGTTATATGTTACAAAGAAAACTTCAGCAAATGATGGCATATACCAATCACCTTGTTTTGTTGCAGCAGTATGATATCTCCAACAACATGCAACAGCAGGAGAAAATTTAATATCATATACATTAGGTATTTCATCTAAAGTCTTCCAATCAAAGTCAACATCAAAATTATCTATAATTATTCTTGTATTTTCTCTACCATCCCAATCACTAACTGCACATGTATTATCTATAAGCTTATTATTAAATGTATCATCATTATTTAATAAATTTATATCTTGGGTATTTGTCAATTCTGGATTATGTTGATATGCTCTATTATTTGGTGCAGGATATAATGGATTTCCATCATCATCACATGGAACTTTTGAATAATCATCTGTCTGAGGGCATATTGTTATTAATGATCTTCTATGTTCTTCATCGGCATAACAAATCTTATTATATGATTTCAAATCTTCTAAATCATAATTATAGAATCCCCAATATGGATTACCTGATTTTGAACCTGCTTCTGCCCAACCATTATCTGGATTCTTTGGATCCATAAGTCTAAGGCCCATATATATATCTTCATGTTTTCCAAAATATCCAGCATTTATAATCTTTAATCCAATTGGTCTCCAACCTAAATCAGGATCAATAACATTCTTAAAGTTCTTCAACTCACCACGATCATTTTCATATAAAATTGATGCATCAGAAATAATATCTGTATATGATATGACTAATGGTTGTTGAACAATATTTTCAATAACAGGATATATATTTATTTGATTTTCTAAATTGACTCTATATATACCAGATATTGAATACATTTGATCATTCAAACCATTTATAGTATAGTTCATTTGAATATTATAATAACCTGGTGAATACATACCACTAAAATTATTAGTTGATATGATAGCTATATTTGCGTTTGAATCAACTATTGATAATGCACTTTCATCTGCAACATGATTGATAATCCATTTTGAACTTAAATCAATATTGAATTGATAATTATTATTTGAAACTGTTGCAATAATAATGTCATCTTCATTAAAATGATTCATACCATTTGCTGGTATTATGTCCATTCTATTTACTAAGAATTTTTCAATACTATAACCAGAATATTTTAAGAAATATTGACTATCTAAATCTATTTTCTCATTATGTATTGTCATCTCATTCTCAGTATAATTACTTATAGGATATTTTGAAATGAATACTACATACCAATATGGTTGACGTGTCAATGGTTGTCTAATTTTAGGATATTCCCATATATCTAATTGTGAATTGTGATCATTAATTTCTTCCTCTGTATAATATACTATTGTTTCTTTTCTTATTATTTTAAGACCAGAATCTTCTTCTATATATTCTGTTGTTGATATTGTTGTTCTACGTTCTTGTTCATTGTCATCTTCATCATCAGTTTCTATTGACATTGTTGTAGTTTCAGATTCTTGTATATCACCATTACCTAAGTAATGCCCATATTCTATAGAATTATTATGATTAATTATTTGAATATTTCCTTGATTATCACTATCATATTCTGCATGGATATCACCTTCATCATAAGGATTAATTATTTGAATATTTCCATTAGGATCACTATCATATTTGGTATTAATTTCTCCTTCATAATGTTCTTCTACAATAATTTCTTTAATTGTTTCTTCTGTCCATATATCTAATTGTGAATTATGTTCATCAATTTCTTGTTTACTATAATAATCATAACTATCATGCATTAAATATAAGTCATAATCAATTGGCTCATTAATTTTAAATAATAAGTTTCCATCATTATCAAATAATTTTTGATAGATTAATTTAATATTTAATGCATTTTCTGTATCATCTGTAACATTATCAATAAATTTAACTTTTTGAACATTACTTATTGCTGATTCATATTTAATAGCATCAAAATAATGTAATATCTTATTTGGATCTCCATTCAAAAAACCAAAATCTCTATATGGATTATTAGACAAATCTCCACTATTTTCATGTATTTTTTCCCACATTCTATATAATAGTTGTTCTTTTACATATTCTCTTAAATTACTTGGTGATTGTCTACATTTTGTATGATAAATTAATTCTCCACTATCTGAATATAATTTAACTTCATATGCATGGTAAATATATGTATATGATTGTTGTGGTTTAGAAGGATCTCGAGGAAGCCATGAAGGAATAGGATATAAATCTATTAAAAACATAGTAACAAAACATCTAATACCATCTTCAAATCCACCATGATCAATAATTGATGTCACATCAGAACTATCACTGATATCCCATAATTCTTTACTATTATGAAAAGTTATACCACGTTTATTATCAATAATTGGTAGATCATAATTATCAAAATCATAAATAAATTCTTCTGCTAATGACCATGATATATTTTCTTGAACAGATAAATTTGGCAAACCATTTTCAAATGCATCTGGATGTTGTTCATTAAATTCAATAACTTCAGGTAATTCATTCCATGTTTCATCAGGTAGAGTCTCACCACCCCAATTAAAAATCAAATCATTATATATTATATCTTCTACTTCAATATTTTCATATAAATCAAATACATGTACTTTATTATAGAAATTCTTATTATATGGTACAGTTATCTTATTGGCATAATATTTTTGATAGAATTCATACATATGTGTATCTGCACCACGTCCAACTTCAATAAGTTTTTCTATAAATGTTTGTATTTTTTCAGTATCTTTATTATAGAATAATGTGTCTATTGAAACTAAATCTGGTTGATACATAAATGAATTGAAAAGTATCTTATCATTTGTCATTTTTTTAATTTGATTGAACATTGTGGTCTTTTCACCAATAAGATACCTATATTCCAATTTACCTAAATCTAAATAAATATTTGGGGTCTTAACAACAAAATAGTAAGTATACCATTTATTATTAATGATAATTGTCAATTTGAATTTTGTTTTAAGCCAATCAAAAGATTTATCATTAATTAATCTTGGTATGATTATATAATTACAATAATATTGTTCTGCATGTTGATAGAATGAGAATGAATTGTTTGTAACTAAATATTTTTCATTATTATTATCATCAATATAACTTAACATTAACTTACAATTAAAATATCCTTCAGTTATATTCAAATATCTATCAACATCATCTAAACTTTTATATGTTTGATCTGTATAATATAATTGATAGTGTGTCGCATTTGAAACATCTGAAACTTCTATTAATGAATCTTCATAATATGTAAAGAACTTATATGGACGCACAAATTGATCATCTATATATAGATAATCACCATATTGATATTTTACAAAATTATTTATATTATCTCTAATATTTATTTTAATAGATATGCAATTTTCATTTACATAATAAAGTTCTTCATTTTTATAATTTTCATCATAATTACTAAATTCATTAAAGTTTTTATCAATAATATGTTTTGATTTGCAGAAAATAACATCATGGAAAACCAATTCATTAAAGTTATTATAAGAATCATTACCATTGAAATTGACTTCTGTTGAATTAATATGTGTAAATACTGGAGTTTCAATTATTTTTTGGAATCCAGTTGAAGAATGCTTAATTGTATTTGCATAAACCTTATATTCAATTGATGCTCTATTCAATTTAATATGTATTGGTAAGAAATACTTTTCATAATAATATGCTAAACAATCGAGTTTAAGAGCCAATTCATTAAATAAGAAATCATAATAAGGCTTATAAAATTGTATGTCATCATGATTGACACTTATTACTTTATCAAATAAATCTTCTAATAATGGTTTTCCTTCACCTATTAATGTTGCAGCAAAATTCTGATTATCAATTTCACCCGTTTCATTATTTCCCTTAACTGATAATGAAACTAAATTTGTAGCATTAAAATACTTATATGTTTCTTTTAAGTCTGTTGTAATATTGAAATAATCTAAAATATATTGATTTTGAAATTCATTATCTGTTCTTAATAACTTAGATATTTCAATTTTATCACCCCAACCAAACCAATTAAGACTATTAATCATACTTTTGAAATTACCACATTCTCCTTTAATTGACATATAATTAAGAAGAAGTTCTTTCATTTTATTCTTAATAATCTTTTCATCTGCATATTTATTATAGAATGATGAAGAATAAATTGACTTCAATATTTCTTTTGGAAGATTGATTCCCATATTCTTACCATTTATAATCAATTCTTCGCATTCATCTATAAATGTTCCACCAACAGTTATTTGACAATATTCAGAAACATTATTAAATGTATGTATGACAACTGGTTCACCTTGTACAATTTTTGCCATTTTCTCATTACTAATATCAAAGAAAATATCTCTAATATCATATTGACATAAGAATGGTGTATCCAAAAATTTAAATCCTTTACCATTTTTATGTGTTTCACTAATTCCAGGTATATATCCATATATGAATCTTGGTTCTTCTACTGGTTCTAATCTATTTAATAATGAATTATATATAAAGTTTTCAGGATAATAAGGTGTACCATCTGGTTTTAAGAATGAAATATATTTATCTCTATTTTCATAAGTTGAATAATCTGGTCCAAATCCATCATGATTGACTAATATAGTACTACCACAATATTTACATGATTCATAAACTTCACCTTCAAAAATATAATAATGATCTTTTAATAACCATTTTTCTTGTGGAAAATTATAAATATAGTGATATACATCTGGACGCATATGACCACCTATACCCCAGTTACGTATACGATAAGCATATTCTTCTTGATCTGATGTAATGATTTCATTAGTATTGACATCAAATCCTGTATTTATTGTTGTCCATAATGTTTTTTCTTGTGTTTCTGGATTATATTCATAAATATTGATATTTGACATTGTTTCTCTCATCAAATAATCATACATTTCATTCCTATTAGTTGTCTTCTTTTCTTGATTACTTAATTTTTCTATATAATGAGTAATCTTGATCATTATATTAGACAATAATGTGCCTTCTATTTTAGATGTGCCAATAACATAAAATGTAAATAAAAAATATCTTTGATTTTGTGAAGTTACAATAAGATTATTATCAATATTATCTGCATCAAAATAAAAATCATTAATAGTCAAATGATCTTTAGCCTCATCAAAATTTATGATTATATTTTCATTTATTTGATGACGTTCTTCTAATTTTTCTTGAATATATTTAGGACCAATTAACTTATAGAATGTTGATTCTAAAGATATATCTATAAGTAATGGATCTTCTAATTTAGCATTTTGACTATCATAAAATATAATATCATTAACATTTATTATAAATCTTATTGGAAGAACATAATAATTGTCAATTGAAACTGATGTGTCTTTAATCCAAAAAATGTAATCACTCTCTTTATATTTTAATGCAACCGGTTTGTCATCAAATGTAGGCAAACTAAATACATGTCCAGTATGATCAATAAATTCCATATATAAACGTATAAACTTATATTAAATTCTTTATATAAAAATAATTTCAGTAACTTAATTTATAGTTATTTTTATATAAGAAAATATACATAAATAATATAATAATGAAAAGTTTTAGACAAACATATTCTATTAAAGAAGAAGTTTCTAACCAAATAAATGGGTTTGTCATTCTTAAACCTGAATTTTTAGATCATGAAGAAGATTTCTTGACATTACTTAAGAATAATGGTTGGAATGTTATTCAAAAAGCTAAACGAACATTAACAAACGATGAAGCTAAAGAACTTTATAAGATGCATAAAGACAAAGATTTCTATAATGACTTATGTAAGTATATGAGTTCAGGAGATTGTTTATGTTGTCTTTGCCATAAAGATTGTAAAGATCCTATTAAAGATATGGATACACTTAAAGATAAAGTACGTAAGTCTTGGGGTAAAGATGAAATGAAAAATGGAATGCATTCGTCAGATAGTCTAGAAAATGTAAATAGAGAATCAAAACTTATATTTGAAAAGAAAGTCATAGAACATTGGGAAGACTATTACTATCAAGGAGAAACAGTTCCTCAACAAAATCCAGAATGTCCTGATTCTTGTTTTGATAGTGGTAAAATAAATGATTTAAAACTTAAATTAGGAGAGGAAGACTATCTTAGATTGATTTCTATGCTTAAAGATGCTTTAGCTGAAGAATTATTAGCATGGTATCATTACACAATATGTGCACCATTCCTTCATGGCAAACGTAGACCTGAATTAGTAAAATTCTTTAAAGATACTGCTAAAGATGAATTTGAAGATCATGCATGTTGGCTTATGGAAAGACTTCAACAACTTGGAAGTGATGTAAATGATATATTAGACCCA
>Ga0247609_10001339_pt1 | contig 29787 bp, 24 predicted proteins | sample 172DNAGHGlowgp2_FD_193487 | JGI IMG/M metagenome (GOLD analysis project Ga0247609, IMG submission 193487) | Sheep rumen microbial communities from Palmerston North, Manawatu-Wanganui, New Zealand - 1728 DNA GHGlow gp2 | ecosystem: Host-associated > Mammals > Digestive system > Stomach > Rumen ... | reverse complement strand
CACAAGCTGCTTACGGCATCATGCTTTGTGGTAATCGCCTTTCACAACCAGAAATGGTTTTGCGCTATGCTACTATTGCACAGGAAGACACGTCACGGCTCGACCGCATTTGGCAGTATATGGCAGAAGCCTACTTACAGCAGGATCATACAACAGCCTATGCCGACATTCTGAGAAAGGGTGTAAATAAGTTTCCTACTCATCCCTATTTCTTTCCCAGACTGATAGCCTATGAGCAACAACGTGGTCGTGAAGACGAAGCCAAGAAAGTGGTAGATTATGCACTCTCAATTGATTCGACTAACGTCATTTTCCGACTGGCAAAAACATCTGTACTGCTCAATCTAGGACGTTATGACGAGTGTGCATTTTTGGGAAAAGGTATCATTTCGGAGAATGATTCTATTGCCGATGCTTACTATTATGTCGGTTTAGCTTATTTCAACAAAGCAATTATGCTGGAGAAACAACTCATGTTTTCGGGAAAACCTTACCAGCAGCGCCTGAAAGCCAAGAAGACTATTGCCGCTCTCTACGAGAAAAGCCGTCCCTATCTTGAGCGCTATCGCCAGCTAGCACCAGATATGATGCGCAAGTGGTCAGCACCCCTCTACACCATCTACTTTAACCTAAATATGGGAAAAGAGTTTGACGAGATAGACAAGTTAAGAAATGAACATAGAAAGAATATTAGATAAGCTGCATATCAGCGAACTGAATGCCATGCAGCAAGAAACGGCGGATGCCCTCTTGCACGGCAAGAAAGATGTTGTCATCCTTTCACCTACTGGTACAGGAAAGACTTTGGCTTACCTGTTGCCTTTGGTGCAAGCGTTGCAGAAACAAGTTGCACTATCAGCAATTGTCGTTGTTCCAGGGCGCGAATTGGCTTTGCAGTCCGCCGATGTCCTGAAAAGTATGGGTTCTGGATTGTCCACAATGGCTTTGTATGGCGGACGTCCTACGATGGACGAGCACCGGGAAATAAGAAAAGTATTGCCGCAAATAGTCTTTGGTACTCCTGGACGATTGAATGATCATATTTCCAAGGGTAATCTGGCAACGAATGCTGTTCGGTGGCTCATCATCGATGAGTTTGACAAATGTCTGGAGATGGGGTTTCACGACGAGATGACTATACTTATGAACAGCCTTCCTGCTGTAGAACGTCGCGTACTGCTTTCGGCTACTGACGCTGAGGAGATCCCACATTTTGTGAATATGGGTAGAATGGTAAAAATAGACTATTCTATTGACGAACAGGTGTCAGAACGGGTGAAAATTTACCAGGTAAACAGTCCTTCGAAAGACAAGCTTGACACATTGAGAGCTTTGCTCTGCCAGTTGGGCGAAGAGAGTACAGTTGTTTTTCTTAACTATCGCGACAGCGTGGAACGTACAGCTGAATATTTGAGCAAGAATGGGTTTTGTGTGAGTCTGTTTCATGGTGGGCTTGAACAAAGGCAGCGCGAAGACGCTTTGTATAAATTCAGCAATGGCTCGGCACAAGTGATGGTTTGTACCGATTTGGCAAGTCGTGGTCTCGATATTCCTGATGTAAAGAATATCATCCATTATCATCTGCCTGAGTCGGAGGATGGCTATATTCATCGAGTGGGGCGTACGGCTCGATGGGACAAAGAGGGCAGGACGTTCTTTATTCTGAACAATGAGGAACAAATACCAGAATATGTGCATGCAGATATTTGTCCATTTAAAATTGAAGAATCGATGTATGATGTTAACCAACTTTTGATTCCTCAAGCTCGTATGGCGACAATTTACATCGGGAAGGGCAAGAAAGACAAATTGTCTAAAGGCGATATACTAGGTTTCCTTTGTAAGAAAGGAGGACTTCAAGGTAGCGACATCGGCAAGATAACCGTGACAGAACGCTTTACCTATGTTGCCGTTGCTCGTCAGAAAGTACATGCGGTGATTAATAGGGTACAGGGTGAGAAAATCAAGGGGCTCAAAACGATTGTCGAGGAAGTGCGATAGTTCGAGCTAATAGTAGTTTTTGTTGTTTAAAACGTCACGAAGAGGACTTGATTTTTGACAAAAGATATTGAAAAACGAAGAAAAAGGTAACTTTTTGCTCATTTTCTTGGCTGCGTCAGAAAAAAGTTGTAACTTCGCACCGTTTTTATAATGACCTTGTTTCACACCAGTGAGACAGGGAAAGAAAAAGGATAAACGTAAATTGTAAAATAGTTAAATAAATTGTACATTATACACTGTACATTTTTAAATTGTAAATATCATTATTCATCATGAAGAAGTACAACTTTAACGCAGGTCCTTCAATGCTTCCACGCGAAGTGATTGAGAATACTGCAAAGCAGATTTTGGATTTTAATGGTTCAGGACTTTCGCTGATGGAAATCAGCCACCGTGCGAAAGATTTTCAGCCCGTTGTTGACGAGGCTGAAGCACTTATCAAGGATTTACTTTCCGTACCTGAAGGATATTCTGTTATTTTTCTTGGCGGTGGTGCGTCACTGCAGTTTACGCAAGTTCCTGCCAACTTCCTGATTAAAAAGGCAGCCTATTTGAACACTGGTACATGGGCTAATAAAGCAGAAAAGGAAGCAAAACTCTATGGTGAGGTTGTTGAAGTGGCTTCTTCAAAGGATGCCAACTATACCTTCATTCCGAAGGATTATACCGTTCCAGCTGATGCAGACTATTTTCATATTACGACAAACAACACCATCTATGGAACAGAAATCCGTAAAGATCTCGATGTCAATGTTCCCTTGATTGCCGACATGTCGTCAGACATCATGAGTCGTCCTGTTGACGTCAGCAAGTATGATTGCATTTATGCTGGAGCTCAGAAGAACATGTCAATGGCAGGTGTTACCGTTGTCATCCTCAAGAACGATAAACTTGGTAAGGCCCCCCGCGAGTTGCCAACGATGATGAATTACTGTACTCATGTTGAGAAAGGAAGTATGTTTAACACTCCTCCTGTTGTTCCTATCTATTCCTTGCTCGAAACCATGCGCTGGGTCAAGAAGAACGGTGGTGTGGAAGCCATGGACAAACTTGCTCAGCAACGTGCAGAAATTGTCTATGATGAGATTGATCGAAATAAACTCTTCAAGGGTACTGTAGCCGTTGAAGACCGTTCGTTGATGAATATCTGCTTCGTTATGAATGAAGAATATGCAGAGTTGGAGAAACCTTTCTTCGAATTCGCTACCGAACGCGGAATGGTTGGCATCAAGGGTCATCGCTCAGTCGGCGGCTTCCGAGCTAGTTGTTACAATGCTCAGACCATTGAAGGCTGCAACGCACTTGTACAGGCAATGAAGGATTTTGAAGCACAGCTTTAACAACTCTTAATATGCATCTCCATTTCAGGCAGATGTCATTTAAATAAAAACAATCCATCACTTGTGATCGTGGTGGATTGTTTTTATTATACGCTAACCTCTGCTTTGATGTGTGGCCACGGGTCATAATTCTCCAGTTGGAAGTCTTCGTATTGAAAGTCCAATAGGTCTTTAATATCAGGATTGATGCGCATAGTAGGCAGTGGTCTTGGCTCGCGTGTCAATTGTAGACGTGCCTGCTCGATGTGGTTCAGGTAGAGATGAGTGTCGCCTGTTGTGTGGATGAAATCGCCAGCTTTGAAACCCGTCACCTGTGCCATCATTTGCAATAGCAAGGCGTAGGATGCAATATTGAAAGGAACTCCGAGGAAGGTGTCGGCGCTGCGTTGGTATAGCTGTAAGGAGAGTCGTCCTTGGGCGTTCTGTCCATTAGGGTAATCCACATAAAACTGGAACATCGTATGACATGGTGGAAGTGCCATGCTGTTCACCTCCGCAACGTTCCATGCATTTACAATCATGCGACGCGAGTTGGGGTTGTGTTTCAGTTGATCGACAACATACTGTATCTGGTCAATGGTGCCCCCATTATAATCAGGCCATGAGCGCCACTGATGCCCATATACGGGACCGAGCTCACCGTTTTCATCCGCCCATTCATTCCATATACGAACGCCATGTTCTTGAAGGTAGTGCACGTTGGTATCCCCTTTTAGGAACCATAAGAGTTCGTAGATGATAGACTTTAAGTGAAGCTTTTTTGTTGTCAGTAGAGGAAAACCTTCATCAAGGTTGTAGCGCGATTGTGTACCGAAGATACTAATGGTGCCAGTGCCTGTGCGGTCTCCTTTTTGAGTTCCTTCTTTCAGGATTCTTTCAAGGATATTGAGATATTGTTTCATTTTTTATCGGTTTTTATGGTGATAAATGGGGGAAATAGTAATTAAATTAGAGTTAAATAGTAGTTGAAGTGGTGTTAAAGTGTAACTAAATGGGGGTTAAAAGAACAACTGGTATTTGAGGTATGTGTGTACTTTTGATGCGCCACTCTTTTGGGTAAAGATTATTGGCGCGATTACCTACGTTCTTGGCGAGTCCGATAGGTAACCCGTGATAGGTTAGGGTGACTATGCCGCAAGGTATGTCTGCAGACAGGATGATAGACTCTCTACGAAGGTAGCTGATTGCTTGTGCATAGGGCAATTCTATCTTAGGCGTTTCGTAGGCTTTGTCGAGGGCATCAAAAAAGAGGGGAGGCAGAATATTGAGTCTCTTTTCTTTATGAAGGTATGCTGACGCTTTGTTATGACAGCTGTCTGATGGTTCATTCACACGCTCGCACTTCGTCATGACAGCCATGAATAGTCCTTCACCATGTGAGAAACCAGGCAAAAAACGATATACGGGTTGTTGGAAATCGTTTAGAAGCGATCCTGTTATACCCCATTCTGGTTGCATTTCGACACAAAGAATCTTTGCCCCTAATTTATCGTAAATCCATTTGACGTTTTCTTCGTTTTCATGTACGTTGAAGGTGCAGGTGGAGTAGATGAGAAGTCCGCCCGGACGAAGACATTGCCATGCTTCTTCCACGATGTTGCGTTGAAGTTGCTGACATTGGGCTACATGTTGCAGGCTCCATTCATTGATGGCGTTTTTATCTTTTCTAAACATACCTTCTCCCGAACAAGGAACATCGCAGAGGATCACATCGAACATCATACCCGATTTGCGGTAGTCTTTTGGATAGTTGTTTGTCACGACGATGTCTTTATGTCCAAACTTCTGTACATTCTCCGACAATATATGGGCCCGCGTACGTATCGGCTCGTTGCTGTAGAGACGACTGCCACTAGGTAGTGCCGACATGGCGCAGGTAGTCTTTCCGCCAGGGGCTGCACAGAGGTCAAGCATCATGACGGGTTCATGCACATACTGTTTCAGTACGTGATAGACAAACATGGACGAAGCTTCTTGCACATAATAGGCACCAGCATGTAATAACGGGTCGAAAGTAAAATTTGGGCGCTCGTTTAGGTAATAACCGTAATTACACCATGGTACAATTCCCATTTGAACTCCACTTTTTATTCTCCACTTTCCATATTCCACTTTAAATGGATTCAGGCGAATACTGACTGGTGGCTCTTCGTCAAGTGCAACCTTCAACTGCTGAAAGCGATCATCACCTAACAATTTCCGGGTTTCCTGAATAAAGGGTTCGGGCAAATGCATGTTTTAGAAGGGGTTGTGGAGTAAATAAAGTACCTAATTATTCAATGACGAAATCGAAGCTGTTATCGTCAAGTTCCTGTTTGTTGTCTTCTTTGGGCTTCGGTGGGTTCTTTAGGTTGCCCTTTTCGTCAAACATACCATATGTGGTGCGCAGTACGATGAACTCGGTTCGTCGATTCAGCTGATTGCAAATCTCCTGCTGTTCTTTGTCCAGTTTTTTGATATAATCCTCCGTCAGCACATCGTTTTCTTTCATCCACGTATATTTCTCTGTCATCTTCTTTCGTATAGTCTTTGGTTTCTCTTTGCCATAGCCCACAGGTGAAAGACGGTCGGAGGCAATACCATGAGCTACAAGATAGTTGACCACTGACTCGGCGCGTCGCTGTGACAGACGCTTGTTGTATTCGTCGGAACCCTTGAAATCACAGTGGGCACTCAGTTCGATAGTAACGTTAGGATTCTCATTCAGCAGTTTCACCAAGTCGTCAAGTGCTTTCTCCGACTCTGGACGAAGCGTAGCCTTGTCGAAATCGTAGAAGATATTGTCTATCATAACCGGTACTCGGATACTTGCCAATGGGAATTGTAGCACATATTCTTCAGAGTCGGAAACAGGACCAACCTTCAATTCTTCTTTGTGGTTCAGATACCCCTTGCAGGCGGCAAGCATGACGTAGTTGACACCTGGCTTGATAACCTGTTCGAAAGAACCATCACCCTTCACGGGAAGTTTCAAGTTAGTTCCGTCGTCACCAACCATATAGACTTGGGCTGCAGGTAGTTCGTAACCTTCCATCTCGTATACCCATCCTTTTACAGTCTGGATAATTTCCGGACATTCGAATGAATATATGTGATCCCATCCTTTTCCGTCGCCACGGTTGCTTGAAAAGTAGCCTCGATTGCGAGGACCTTCGAAGGTGCATCCAAAATCATCGCCTTGGGAGTTGAGTGGATAGCCTGGATGCTCAATATGGTAGTGCTTGTCTTCACCAACTTTGGCAATGTAGATGTCCAATCCGCCCAGACCGTCGGCATGGCCGTTGCTTGAGAAGTAGAGATCGCCATTGGGGCGGAATGTGGGGAACATTTCATCGCCTGCCGTGTTGACAGGCTCGCCAATGTTTTGAACACCGCCAAGGCTGCCACCTGTGATGCGTACGCGCCAAATATCTTTTCCTCCTTTTCCACCGGGCATATCACTCACGAAGTAGAGCCAGTTGCCATCTGGAGAGATGGCAGGATGGGCGAAAGAGGAGAGTGTATCTTTGGCTATCTCAACCTTGTTGGCTTTACCCCATGCTGCATCCGAACGGTTGCTGACGGCTATTTGTGCCATACGTGGATAGGAAGCATCGGTGATACACTGGGTAATATACATCTCCCTGCCGTCGACAGAGAACGCAGGTGTACCTTCTTCAGCTTCTGTGTTCAGACCAGTTGAAATTTCTTGTGGCTTGCCCCATTTGCCTTTGTCGTCCTTTTCACACATGAAGATGTCGGCAGGTTTTACACCCGTAATTCCACTTAGTTCATCGCCTTGCGACTCGTTGCGTGTAGAAGTCCAGTAAAGTTGGTCATATTGGTCGCCAAAGAGCATGGGGGAGTAGTCGGAACGACGAGAGTTGAATATGTCCATCTTTTTAACGATATAGCGCGAACCGCGTTGTTTCAGTTCCGGAGCAGCCTGTGCCGACTGTAATCCTGCACGTGCTGCTGCCAACATCTCTTGTCGGTGGGCAATCTCTTTGTCTGAAAACTTTGTAGCTTTCTGATTGGTGTTGTTTGCAAGGTTTGCTACAGCGCCTTGGTCAGCAGTAGGTTGTGGGATGACAGCAAGGGTCTCAGCTATTGCTTCCCCTTCCTTCTGCTTCTTTTTCTTTTCTTTCTTTGCTTTCTTCTTTGAAGAAATACCAGCCCGTTCACGACGGACAGAAGCCTTGGCAGTAGTTTTTGATTTCTTTTCCTTTATCTTCTTCTCTTTCTTGGTTTTCTTTTCTTTCTTTTTCTTCTCCTTTTTCGCTTTCTTCTTGTCTTTCTTCGATAGTTTCTGAGATGGTTGTTCTGCATCAGTTTCTTGATGGGCTACAACAGGATGCTCGTTGGTCAAAGAGTCTATTACCAATAAAAATTCGTGTTCTGCCTCCTTGTAGTTTCCTGCTTTCATCAGGTTTTGAGCCAGTCCGAGATGGGTTTCCACGTCATCCTGTTTATAACGGATTACGTTGCGATAGGCGGCAAGGGCGCGCTGACTCTCGCCAATCTGGTCGTAGCAATACGCCATTTTTGCCGCAGCTTGTCCGCGGCGATCGCGTTCTTTTGGAGGTGTGCCTTGATAAGCCCGACGAAACTCACGGGCAGCATCGTAGTATTCGCCCAAGGCAAGGTATTTCTCACCCTTCTTAAGATTGCGTTCAGCACCGCAGGCTGTGAATATCAGACATGCGATGATGCTAAATATAATAATGTGGAATCTCGTTTTCATATATTCTTAAACGCATATTTAAATGTTTTATTTTATTGTGATACGACTTTCATTGACATTCTTCCTCTTCTCCATACAATATTTTACACAACGAAAGCGTTTTAAAGAATGAATAAAGAGGGAGGAGATAGCGCAAACGGAATATCGCACAATATGGGAAAGTCGGTTCGGTCACAATTACTGCATGGCGTTCTGTGGAACGCCATCGAAAGGTTTATGCTGCAAGGCATGACTTTTGTCATCAGTGTGGTGCTGGCTCGACTGCTCATGCCGTCCGATTTTGGCTTGCTGGGTATGTTGTCGGTATTTTTAGCAATTTTGAGCTCGTTTGTAGATGGTGGTTTTTTCAATGCCTTGGTGCAGAAGCATAGTTGTTCACGAACCGACTTTTCTACAGTTTTCTCTATCAACATGCTCACATCCTTGGCTCTGGTAGTGGTATTATTTTTCGCTGCACCACATATTTCAGAGTTCTTCCACGAACCTATACTTAAGCCAGTGACACGCGTTGTGAGTCTCTCGCTCATCCTTGATGCCTTTGTTATTGTCCATCGAGCCCGTCTTACTATTCATGTCGATTTCAAATCGTTGGCTAAAGTTAACGTTATGACGACACTTATCAGTGGCATTGTAGGTATTTCCATGGCGTATCTGGGTTATGGTGTCTGGTCGTTGGTGGGACAGACCCTATCGCGTTCGTTTTCATCAATGCTCATCTTTCCTCTTTTCACACGGTGGAAACCGTCGATACGTTTCTCGTCAAAATCGTTTAAAACGTTGTTTGGTTTTGGCTCCAAGTTGTTGGTGACTAACATCTATTCGGTTGTTATTAACAACATTAGTACATTATTTATTGGAAAGAACTACTCCAGCAAGGATTTAGGATATTTCACCAAAGCCAATGCTACGCCTTCAACGCTATCAAACATAATCTATGGTGTTGTCGGAACGGTGTCGTTTCCAGTCATGAGCAAGGTAAAAGATGATAAACAACACATGCTTGACATCTACAAGAAAACTCTCTTTTCTACGGCTTTGCTTGTCTTTCCGTTGATGTCGCTATGTGCTGTATTGTCAAAATCATTCATTCTCATCTTCCTTACAGAAAAATGGCTGCCATGTTTAACGATGATGCAGCTTTATTGCATTGCCAGAATGTTTACACCTCTGTCTATTTTGAATGTCAACGTGCTGAATGCTAGCGGACGTTCCGACTTGTTTATGTGGATGGACTTGTCAAAAGCACCGTTAACGTTACTGATTCTGGCGATTACGATCCCAATCAGCGTCGAAGCCATAGTGTGGGGTGCCACAATAGAAACGGTTATCTGCTTCTTCATCAATGCATATTTGCCAGGAAGACTCTTTGGATATAATGCTTTTCATCAACTGAAGGACTGGCGTTACATCATACTGTCGGCACTACTCATGAGCTGCATCGTTGTGCTATACATACTCCTTGTTGACAATATATGGTTGCAATTCTTTGGTGGCGGCATTTTGGGTATAGGCACTTATGCATTCTTCTGTTATCTGTTTGGCATCATAGATTATAGAAGTCTGTATCAGAAGTTAAAAAACAAATATGTTGATGGTGAATAGTTCTATGCAGAATATAGATTTCGGACCAAGTATCGTGTTAGACAGTATTTTGTTCGATTACTCGATAAATAATTATCAACAATCGTTCTGCTATTTGAAAAAGAAAGAGTAATTTTGCCAAGACAAACGGAATCAAAATGGAAAACAAGATAGGACGAATCATAGAATTGCCGAGAATCTCAGACCCAAGAGGCAACCTGACAGTAGCAGAGCAGATGAAGAATGTGCCGTTTGACATCAAACGAGCTTACTGGGTATATGATGTGCCTGGTGGAGAGAGTAGAGGAGGGCATGCTCATAAACGCCTAAAACAACTAGTCATCGCCCTAAGTGGTTCTTTCCACGTCACGTTAGACAATGGAAAGGAGCGTGAGACAATACTCTTAAACCATCCATGGCAAGGATTGCTTATCGAAACGGGAGTATGGCGAACGTTAGATGATTTTTCATCGGGTGCTGTCTGTCTGGTGTTGGCATCAGAAGGATATGAAGAGGAAGACTATATCTATGAGTATGACGATTTTTTAAAATATGTTGGATGTTCGAAATAAGGCGATATACATCAGATTGTGCCGATGAATGGAATCGGTTTGTGGCTGCATCGAAGAATGGAACCTTTCTCTTCAATCGTAGTTACATGGACTATCATGCCGACCGTTTCTGTGACGGTTCGCTGATGGTGTATCGTCGTAATAAATTATATGCACTTTTTCCATGTAATATCAAGGAAGAGATATCGCTTGATACTAGTAACGAATCGGAAACTATCGTTGAAAAGGTTGTCATATCGCACGGCGGACTGACCTATGGAGGCCTCATCATGAACGAAAAGGCAACGGCAAAGGACGTATTAGAGGTGTTTAAGATGTTGCAGTATTATTTCAGACAAACTGGTTGTAAGCGTGTCATTTACAAACCAACGCCTTGGATCTATCATCGTCAACCTGCCGAAGAAGATTATTACGCCATTGTTGAACTCTTTGGGGCACGACTGAAGGAACGTGCATTGTCGTCAACTATCAGTAGGGAACTGCCAAACCCATGGTATCGCATTAGAAGTTGTGGTGCAAAGAAAGCACAGGCGTCGGGCATCATCGTTCGCGCATCAAATGATTTACCAGCATTCTGGCATATTCTAACTGAGAATCTAGCCACAAAATACAACCTAAAACCAGTTCATACCATTGAAGAGATCAGCCTACTGCAAACAGCTTTTCCTGACAATATAAAACTATATGCCGCCTATCTGGGTGAGCAAATGCTTGGAGGAACACTCCTTTACATCACCCCACAGGTGGTGCATTCGCAATATATATCTGCTAATGAAGAAGGCAAACGCCTACATGCGTTGGATTTGCTATTCCGACAAGTGATTGAGACCTCTTTGAAATCACATCCATATTTTGATTTTGGCATTTCAACCGAGGAACATGGCACCATTCTCAACGAAGATTTGATATACCAAAAAGAAGGTTTCGGAGGCAGAGGTATCTGCTATGATATCTACGAATGGGATGTATAACCTCATGCAAAGCTCCATCAGGAAATGCCATAATAACGGCATCATGCCATCATATAATCGAAAACAACCAATGACACCACGCGAACAACGAAACGAACGGTTGGGAACTAAGCTTGTCCGCCAACTAGAACAACGCCACTATGAGGCGTATTATTGTGCAACGGCTTCCGAAGCGGTAGCTAAGGTATTGACGCTGATTCCTGAAGGAAGCACTATCTCGTGGGGAGGGAGTATGACTATACGTGATATGGGGCTGACCCAGCGACTGAAAGATGGTAATTACCAGGTCTTTGACCGAGACGATGTGACGACAAACGAAGATAAGTTGCGCATCTATCGGAAGGCATTCGAATGTGACTTTTACCTATCCAGTGTAAATGCCATATCAGAAGATGGTGTCATCGTCAACATTGACGGCAACGGCAACCGAGTAGCTGCAATTACTTGGGGGCCAGAACGTGTCGTACTTGTTGTGGGACTGAACAAAGTTTGTCAAGATACCGATGCTGCTATAAAACGTGCCCGTTCCGAAGCTGCACCCGTCAACATGGCTCGCTTCAACTTGAACACACCTTGTCAGCACGATGGCACCTGCCATGATTGTAAATCATCTGATAGTATCTGCAACTATGTCAGCATACAGCGCATGAGCCATCCTGCCAAACGACACATCGTGGTGCTTGTCGGTGAGACGCTTGGGTATTAAAAAATGTGCCATTGCGTTTCTATTCCGTTTTCTTTTTTCTAATTTTGCAGTTCGAAAAAGCAACGAGATGATAGTTTGTATAGCAGAAAAACCCAGTGTGGGAAGGGACATTGCACGCATCTTAGGTGCCACGCGTGACCACAAAACCTATATGGAAGGTAACGGCTATCAGGTGACTTGGACTTTCGGACACTTGTGTGAGTTGAAGATGCCTGAGGATTACACGCCCATGTGGAAGTCGTGGAGTCTTTCTTCACTTCCCATGATACCTCAACGTTTCGGCATTCGACTGAAAGAAGACCAGGGCATTCGCAATCAGTTTGCCACCATCGAGAAGCTGATGCAATCAGCCGATGAGATAGTGAACTGCGGTGATGCCGGTCAGGAAGGTGAACTGATTCAACGTTGGGTCATGCAGAAAGCCCAAGCCAAGTGTCCGGTGAAACGTTTGTGGATTTCTTCCATGACGGACGAAGCCATACGCGAAGGATTCCAAAACCTGAAAGACCAAAAGGAATACCAACCGCTATATTTGGCAGGACTCTCTCGTGCTATCGGAGATTGGCTGCTCGGTATTAATGCTACACGTCTCTATAGTATCAAATACGGACAGCCTGGCAAACCTCTAAGCGTGGGACGCGTACAAACACCAACCCTTGCACTCATTGTAAACCGCCAACAAGAGATCGACAATTTCAAGCCAGAACCTTATTGGGTGTTGGCAACGGTGTATCGTGATACCACGTTTACGGCAACGAAAGGTAAGTTTACCAGCAAGGAAGAGGGAGAACAGGCTTTTTCATTAATCGACGGAAAACCGTTTCAGGTAACTGACGTTCAGAAGAAAAAAGGCTCAGAGGCCCCTAAACCCCTTTTCGACCTTACTTCGCTGCAAGTAGAGTGCAACCGCAAGTTCGGATATTCAGCAGAATTGACACTCAACCTTGTACAAAGCCTTTACGAGAAGAAGTTTACTACCTATCCGCGAGTGGATACACAGTTTCTCTCTGACGATATATATCCGAAATGTCCGCAGACGATGAACGGGCTGTACAAAACAACATTCGGTGGCATCGCTCCCTATGCTGATATCGTCAGGAAACTTGGCGGTAAACCGTTGAAGAAATCGAAGAAGGTGTTTGACAACAGTAAGGTTACCGATCACCATGCCATCATTCCTACAGGCATTCCTCCGACAGGGCTGAGCGATTTTGAACGTAATGTATTCGATCTTGTTGCCCGTCGTTTCATCGCTGCCTTCTATCCAGATTGTAAGTTTGCAACAACAACGGTCTTGGGGAAAGTGGAAAATATAGAGTTTAAGGTCAGCGGAAAAGAGATTCTTGAACAGGGATGGAGAGAAGTATATAATCAGAGTTCTCATAGTAATCAGAATAATCAGAGTGTTCAGAATAATCAGATAGTGTCTGAAGATAATGAAACAAATCAAGAGAACGAAGAACGAATGCTTCCTGCTTTCGTCAAGGGGGAAAGTGGAAGTCATGTGCCTACGCTGACTGAGAAGATGACGACTCCGCCACCTTACTATACAGAGGCTTCGCTTCTGAGGGCCATGGAGACGGCTGGCAAGTTTGTTGAAGACGAGGAACTGCGGGCAGCATTGAAAGAGAATGGTATAGGCCGTCCTTCGACGCGTGCAGCCATTATAGAGACGCTCTTCAAACGTCATTACATTCGCAAGGAGCGCAAGCGCTTGGTGGCTACGACTACAGGTATAGAACTGATAGGTGTCATCAAAGAGGAATTGTTGAAGAGTTGTGAACTGACTGGAATCTGGGAGAAAAAACTCAGGGATATTGAACACCAGCAGTATGATGCAGGAACCTTTATCAATGAGCTGAAGGGGCAAATAACCGAGATTGTTTCGCAAGTGCTTGCCGACAATAGCAATCGCCGTATAACTATTGTTGAAGAGACAAAGAAGGGGAAGCGCAAACCCTCGAAATGATGAATATCCGTTTTTTCATTTGATGCTACCTTAATTTGTTAAAAAAACAAAGCGATGACCTTCTCAGGCAATCGCTTCAATCTTCAATAGGTATTAGTTCCTTTAAGGTAAAAAGATTGTTTTCAGGATAACACTGCAAAGATAAGCGATATTTTTTTTCGCTCCAAATATTTTGTGTGTTAATTTTTCAACGTTTTGTTGTGTGTTCCCACACAAGCACAAATATAAATATTATTTAACATTCAGATACATTTTATTGCCCAAAAAGGGGAATCTTGGAAGATTCCCCGATGCTTATCATCAACAAATTGGTGTGCTTTATTGTTTATTGGATTGTTCTGTTGTGCTATTTCTGTCCTAATTTTCGTCTGACTATAGCGTTAGCTTTAACCCAGTCTGTGTCTAAAGAAAACTGTGTGAGGAAATCCTCACGGTTATAATAGCTTAAAACGTACTCACGATCGGGGTCGTTGAAGAGCGGACTGTTGATGCTGGCATCACGGAAGATTTTCAGGATGCGGTCCTTTTCAGCCTTCTTGTTTACGCGTGCATATTCTTTTGTGAACAGATTCACATAGTCATACATGTAGTATGCCATGCTATCGCGGCGCGCCATCACGTTGTATGAATGTTGTTTCGTACTGTCAAGGAGTACTTCAAGGAATTTTGTGTTCATATAGACGAGTGCGTCAACCTTGAAAAGGGCCACTTTTCTCACTTCTTTGTCTTCCTTGTTGTCTATCAACGTCTTGTTGCTGAGGTTGTAAATCTCCTTGAATGCTTCTTGTGCTTGTCCTCCAACAGTTGTCAGTAAGCACAGGGCGAGCAATAATATCAGTTTCTTCATGTTGTGTGTAATTATTTCGTTATACTCTGTTTTGTTGTTGATATATTCAATCCAATCATTATGATTCGGGATTCCCGTTTCCTTTTATGTTAGACGCTATGCTTTTTCTTTAGTTTAACGCTGTTTTGTGGCTTTTATTTTCAGACATGTCGTTGCAAAACCAAACTATGGTCTATGCACGAGGGCCATTCCTCCTTGTAATGGGTAACCATGATGAGCGTCTTGTTCTGTCGTTTGCAGAAAGCTTCGATGATGTCTTTCACCAGTCGGCGGTTGCTGTTGTCGAGTCCGTGCAGCGGTTCGTCTAGGATGAGCAACTCCGGATCTTTCACAAAGGCTCGAGCGAGGAGCACTAATCGTTGTTCACCGCTCGACAACTCCATAAACGATGTTTCCTCTTTTCCCTGCAATCCAAACATGTCCATCCAGAAACGGCAGATGTCGTAGTCCGCATCCGACGGTTTTACGTAAAGGCCTACTGAATCTGTCAATCCGCTGGCAACAACGCGTATGGCAGGTAGCGGACGCTGATAGGAACGGTGCATTTCTGGCGAAACATAGCCTATATGTTTCTTGATGTCCCAGATAGTTTCTCCACTTCCGCGTTCCTGACCGAAAAGGGCAATGTCGCAGGCATACGACTGCGGGTTGTCTGCACAGACTAGGCTCAGCAAAGTTGACTTTCCGGAACCGTTTTGCCCGCTCAAAGCCCAACGTTCGCCTTTCATCACCGTCCAGTCTAAGTCTTTCAAGATGATGCGTTCACCGTATTTGATGCTTACTTTGCTCATGCGTACCACCTCATGGCTATTGTATTCGCGTTCGGAACGCGGCAGAGCAATAATGGCTTGTTCCTTTTGTGTTGACAACACGCGGGTAGGGAAAGGGCTTCTGTAATTTAAATAATGTTCGCGCGAAACCTTTGGCAATACCTTCAAGTCGCGCACTTCAACCACATGGGTGATGAAGTCTGGAATATCGTCCTCTTTGGAGAGAACCAGGATGATTTGCAAAAGAGGCTCTTTTGCCTTGCAAAACCTATCCTTTTGCACGCCAAAAGAGGCTCTTTTGGAAGCTAATTCGGCCAATAACATTTTGAGCTGTTCACGAGTTTCTTCATCCAAGCCTATGAAGGGGTTGTCCATCACGAGAATACGCGGATCTGAGAAGAGAGTGGAAGCCAGTTTGAACTTGCGCAATTCGCCGCTAGAGAGCAGAATGATATATTTGTCGAGCAAGTGCTCCATGTGGAATATTTCATAGATGTGTCGTTGCATCAGACGACGTTCTGGCGTGTCATCGCCAGCCATCAGAAATGCTTCCTCCAGTTTCTGTCCTGCCGTAGGTGTCTCTTTGTCTATCTCCATCTGGTTCCAACGTTGTTGCAGGAAGTACGTGCGGTCGTTGTCGCCGCCGTAAGTGTCGCGGAACGCGATGTATTTAATGTTGTCGGAAACTAGTTCGCGCGTGCTGGGCGAGAAATCGTATTGGGCCATATTCGGGTAGAGTGGATGGCGACCTACAAGCATATCGACAAACATGGACTTGCCTCCGCCGTTAGGACCAACTATGGCGAGATGCTCGTCTGCCTGTAGCTCAAAGTTTACAGGCTCTGCCATTCGCCATTTCGGCATCTTACACGTTCCGTTTTCTATCTTTATGGTCTTCTGCATCTTTTTATTTTGCATGGTTCATGGTCTTGTGTTCGTGTTTGACAACAGCAACATTTCATCAAATGTAGTTACGATTTCGTTTCATCTTGTCCCGAAACACGACTGCGGTTCTTGTTTACAAAGTCTTTCCAACTGCTGAAATGCTTGTCGCTCTCAGGACGTCCCATCTGCATGAAATGGCAATATGCTGCACCAAGTGCATCTGTGGCATCCATAAACTTCGGCATCTGGTCTTCCTTCATGTTCAACAGTCGTTGTAACATTCCTGCTACTTGTTCCTTGGAAGCACCACCGTTGCCGGTAATAGCCATCTTGATCTTCATCGGAGCATATTCGTGTATAGGCACATCGCGCTCAATAGCAGCAGCAATAGCTACTCCCTGTGCCCGTCCCAACTTCAGCATAGACTGGATGTTCTTGCCAAAGAAGGGTGCTTCGATGGCCATCTCGTCGGGTAAGAATTCGTCGATAATGCCTGTGACTCGTTCGAATACCCTTCCTAATCGCAGATAGGGGTCGCTCTCCTTGCGCATATCCACAACGCCCATGACAACCAGTTCTGCCTTGTTGCCTAATACCCGAATCACGCCATAGCCCATCACATTGGTTCCGGGGTCTATTCCCAATATGATTTTTTCTGCTTTCAATCGCTTTTCCTTCTGTTTGCTCTTTTCCATCAGGTTGAACTGACCTATATGATTAAAGCTATCTGTCAACGTAGGGATTGTGAGCTACTTCGTCTCCGATGGTTGTCTGCAGCCCATGTCCAGGCAAAACAACGGTCTCGTCAGGCAGTTGCGCGAGGAAACGTAAACTCTGAATAATCTGTATCATGCTTCCTCCGCCAAGGTCTGTTCGCCCAATGGAACCTCGGAATAGTGTATCGCCGGTGAAAAGAGTATGTTCGGCTTCGCAATAGAAACAAACACAGCCCTTAGAATGACCTGGTGTTTCCAGAACTTTCAATACGTGAGAACCAAACGCTACTTCTTCATTCTCTTCGAGGAAGTGGCCGATAGGTGGCGTATTGAACACCAAATCCAAATTGTATAACTTCTTAGCTTGATGAACCATGTTGTTGATGAGGTGCTCATCACGCTCAGATATCTCTGGCTTTAAGCCAAATTCTTTGTAGAGAAACTCGTTCCCGAAGTTATGGTCAAGGTGTCCGTGTGTTACCAACAAATGTTTGGGCACCAATTGGTTTTCGCGGATATAACCGGCAAGGGCTTGCCGTTCCTCTTCGTAGTATGCTCCGCAGTCTATGATGACGCACTCTCGCGTCTCATCGCTGACTACATAGCAGTTTTCCTGCAACATATTGCAGACAATGCGTTGTATCTTCATAATGGTAAGTATATGACATTCTTTTCTTTAAACCACTCTTCTTCAAACCAGTTGCTGATGGGTAATACTTCCACATGCTTTCGGAAAGGATGTATTTCACCCTCTATATTCCCTCCTTTAAGTACAAGCAGACCGTTCATCATGGCATTTTGTTGTGTCTTAGACACGTTCTTGCGTACAATTTTCACCAAGTCGGGAAGCGGCATGACTGCCCTGCTGACTATAAAATCGTATTTGCCCTGTTCTTCTTCACCGCGCAAGTGTTCAGCCTTCACATTCTTTAAACCGATAGCCTGTGCCACTTCCGTAGCAACACGTATCTTCTTGCCCGTACCATCGATGAGTTTGAACTGGACTTTCGGAAATAGAATTGCCAAGGGAATACCAGGAAAACCGCCACCTGTACCGAAGTCGAGCACACGGGTGCCATCCTTGAAATGTATAGCCTTTCCAATCGCCAATGAATGCAGTACGTGGTGTTCGTAAAGGTTTTCAATGTCTTTACGTGAAATGACATTTATTTTCGCATTCCAGTCGCTATACAGGTCGTATAGAGCTGCCAATTGGCGACGTTGTTCGTCAGTAAGTCCTTGAAAATATTTGGTAATCAATTCCATATTTTTTGTTTTTAGTCCTGTTCTACCATTACTCTGATTTCTCCTTTTTCGGCTGGTGCAATCTCACCTGGTATATATATAAAGGTGATACCTTTGTCTGTCAGTATGAAATTCTCTGTAGCGTAAGGTTCTATACCCACAAAGAAGCCTTTTTCCTGTAACTCGCTGAGGTCAGCACAGTCTTCCTTGTTTGCCAATTTGTCAACGATGTCTTTTTGTAGTTTCTTCAACTCTTCTCTGCTGAATATGTCTTTGGTTCCCAGTATTTTACCTGTCTTTCGCTCAATGTTTTTTGCAATGGTAAAAGACGTAGCATGTTCACCCCCCTCGTAATTCTCAATCTGCGCCAAAAGAACTATATTGTCGTTCTTTCCACTTTTCAATTCGGTACGCACATGATATTTCCAGTTCAATTGCTGAGTGGCTTCAGCTTCTTGTTCCATAATCTGTTTTCCGGCATCGCTATAATCTTTCGCATAGCAGTTTACCCATGCGTCGATAGCTTTCTTCATGTTTGTTGGCGAAAAGGGCATAGAGTCTGTTTGCTCTTCATTAAGAATACCTGTTTTCATCAACGCTTGATTCACAGAGGCATATTTGTCGTCATTGATAAATTGTAAGCTCAATTTGAGCGAAGCGCACGGAGTTCCAGTGGGTTTCAGGGCAAACAATGTGTCAATAACAACGCTGTCTGTCGGCAGGTCTAGGTCGTTCAGTCCCGAACTGTTTCCGCGGCATGACGTAAAACAAATAGCAGTACTAGTCAGGAAGACTACTGCTAAGGTCCCCATTATTGAGGTTGTATTCCCTATAATATGGTTTAATATATTCTTTGTTTGCATTACAAGTTGTATTCTGTTCTTAAACGGGGACTTGTAGAGTCCTGTTATAATTCGCCTTGAAGGAAACGCGGTGTATACCCTCGTTTTGCCTTAACGACAGTTTCGGGTGTTCCTGCACTTAGAATTTCTCCTCCGTTTCTTCCGCCTTCCGGTCCCATGTCGATGATGTGGTCAGCAAGTTTGATGACATCGAGATTGTGCTCTATGATGAGAACCGTATTTCCTCGTTCAACCAACTTCTGTAGAACATCCATCAATATTCGGATGTCTTCGAAATGGAGTCCTGTTGTCGGCTCATCGAGGATATAGAGGGTTTTGCCTGTGTCACGCTTCGACAGTTCGGTTGCTAATTTCACACGCTGACTTTCACCGCCGGAGAGGGTAGTGGATGGCTGACCTAACTTGATATATCCCAATCCCACCTCCTGAATGGTTTTAATCTTCTGCAGGATATTGGGCACGGCTTCAAAGAATTCTACAGCCTGATTGATGGTCATATCAAGGATGTCAGCAATAGACTTACCCTTATAGCGAACCTCTAACGTTTCGCGATTGTAGCGTTTACCTCTGCAAACTTCGCAAGGAACATAGACATCGGGCAGGAAATTCATTTCAACCGTCTTGTATCCATTTCCGCCACATGCCTCACATCGTCCGCCTTTGACGTTGAAGGAAAAACGTCCGGGCTTGTAACCACGTATTTTCGCTTCGGGAAGATTGACAAACAGGGCGCGAATGTCGGAAAAGACACCCGTATAAGTGGCTGGATTGGAACGTGGTGTTCGTCCGATTGGTGTCTGATCCACGTTAACCACCTTATCTATATAGTCTATTCCTTCAACCTTCTCAAAAGGAAGAGGCTTTTTCAGCGAACGGTAGAAGTGTTGGCTGAGAATGGGTTGAAGCGTCTCGTTGATGAGAGTCGATTTTCCGGAACCTGATACGCCCGTAACGACTATGAGTTTTCCCAATGGAATCTCTACGTCGACGTGTTTCAGGTTGTTACCAGTTGCGCCTTTGATGACAATGGACTTTCCGTTGCCTTTGCGTCGTTCGTTAGGAAGGGGTATTTGAAGTGTGCCGTTAAGGTAGTCGGCAGTCATGGTGTGTTGTTTCAACATGTCTGCCGGTTTCCCTTGAAATACTACTTCGCCACCTTTACGTCCGGCTTTAGGACCTATATCAATGATATAGTCGGCAGCCATCATCATTTCCTTGTCATGTTCAACCACGATGACAGTATTGCCAAGGTCGCGGAGTTGCTTGAGCGAGTTGATAAGCCGTTCGTTATCGCGTTGATGTAATCCTATAGACGGTTCATCGAGAATATAGAGCACATTGACCAGTTGTGAACCTATTTGTGTAGCCAGGCGGATTCGTTGGCTCTCTCCTCCTGATAAGCTTGCAGACTGCCTGTTTAGTGCGAGATAGTCGAGTCCTACGTCTAACAGGAAGGTGATACGTTTGCGGATTTCCTTCAATATCTCGGCAGCTATCTGCTGTTGTTTCTCGTCCATATGCTCTTCCACATGGTTCATCCATTCGTTTAGCTCGCTGATGTCCATGTTGGCAACCTCTGCTATGTTCTTGTCCCATATGCGATAGGCAAGGGCTTCACGATTCAATCGTTGCCCTTTGCACTCTGAACACTCGCATTCTGCCAGAAATTGGTCAGCCCATTTTTGTCCAGCAGCCGAGTCGTCGCTCTCCATCACGTTGCGCAAATATTTGATGATACCATCGAAGTTGACAAAGTAATCGCTGGAAGTATGGACGAGTTCTTTAGAGATGCGCACGTTTTCGAGTGATCCATAAAGGATTTCGTCGAGAGCTTCCTGTGGAATACTTTTAATGGGAGACTTCAGAGTACATTCATAATGGCTGAGAATGGACTCAATCTGCCAGAATATCATTTGGTTTTTGTACTTGCCTAAAGGAGCAATACCTCCTTCGTAGATGCTGATCCTGTTGTCGGGAATGACTTTTTTCAGGTCAATCTCGTTGATGTAACCCAATCCCTTGCATCTTGGGCAAGCTCCTTCTGGAGAATTGAATGAAAAGATATTCGGTGCAGGGTCTTTATATGAGATTCCTGTGGTTGGACACATCAGTCGCTTGGAATAGAATTTTGCTTGGTTCGTATCCTTATCTACGATCATCAGTAGTCCGTCGCCCTGCTTCATCGCAGTTGCTACACTTTGGCGTAACCGCTCTTCCGAATGTTCGGTTACCTCGAGTTTGTCGATCACAACTTCGATGTTGTGGTTTTTATAGCGGTCAACTTTCATGCCGCGCGTTATTTCCTGCAATACACCGTCTATACGAATCTGCAGATACCCCTTCTTGCGCATATTCTCGAAAAGTTCACGATAATGGCCTTTGCGGTTGCGGATAAGAGGGGAGAGAATATAGATACGTTTTGCCAGATAGGTGTCGAGAATCATGCGTATAATTCGCTCTTCGGTATATTTTACCATCTTTTCACCTGTCATATAGCTATAAGCAGTTCCTGCACGGGCATAGAGCACTCGCAGGTAGTCGTATATCTCGGTAGTTGTGCCAACCGTAGAGCGCGGATTCTTGTTCGTTGTCTTTTGTTCTATACTGATGACTGGCGAAAGTCCTGTAATTTTATCAACGTCGGGGCGTTGCATATTCCCAAGGAAGTTGCGGGCATAGGCAGAGAAGGTCTCAATATAACGTCGCTGACCTTCGGCAAAGATAGTGTCGAAAGCCAACGAAGACTTTCCTGAACCGGAAAGTCCTGTAATGACCGTCAGCGAATTACGCGGAATCGTGACGTCCACATTCTTCAAGTTGTGGACTCGTGCACCCCAGACATTGATTTGTTCTTCCATCTTCTTCAGTAATCCTAATCTCTCGTCTCTCTAATCGCAAAGCGCTTTCACCAAGCGAAGCGACTGAAAGAACTCTCATCTCTCATCTCTCAACTCTTTTCTTCACTCTGAAGGTACGTTCGTACTTTGGGTATAACCACGCAAGAGGTTGACATCGCGTTTGATGACAAACTCCCTGCCGTCGGCTCCTTTGGCTCTTACAAAAACGAAATAGACTCCTTCGGGCATAGGGCGACCCTTGTATGTTCCGTCCCAGCCATCGGCGGCTGGGTCTGTCCATTCGTAGAGCTTCTTTCCCCAACGGTTGAAGATGATGGCGCGAAACTCTACGATAGACTGGAAGCCTGGTTTTACACGATATGTGGAATTGTAATCATCCACTCCAACATTGGGAGAGAAGGCATTTGGCATCTCTAACTTGCTATCTGATATGCTGATGATGAAAGGGTGGATCTCCTGTGTCCAGTATTCTTCTGTGTATTCTTGGATTAAGTCCCCCTTGGTAAAAATGACATAACAGACAATGCGATGTGAACCAGCAGTCAGGAAATCGTATTCGGTATCCTGCTCATAGCGTATCAGATAAGGATTCTGCATGTCGCTTTCCGTATAGAATCTCCATTCATAACTTGCCGACCAACCTTCGTCGTTAGAAGGGTTGGCGTTGAAAGTTACCTTCAGCGGAGCCTGACCGGGATAACTGTCACCTGGCTGCATGACCGTTTCGGTTTCGTTCACCGTAAAGGTTGCTGTCGGTGCTATTGTCGGGATTTGTGCCATGACGCCAACACACCAACAAGTAGCCCATACAAATGTGATAAATTGTTTAAAAATAGTTTTCATATGAGATATTTGTGCAAAATTACGCAATAAAGTTGATTGAACCGCACAAAATTTGTATTTTTGCAGAAACATTTATGTTAATTTATTGATGATGAAGAGAAATTTGCTAATTCACACATTCGTCGCTCTTGCATTCCTGTTTGCTGTGCAGGCAAGTGCCCAGACTACTAAATGGCGTGATATTCACAAAGTTAAGAAGAGCGAGACGATTTTCGGAATCGCCAAGACTTATGGTGTAACCATTCCCGAACTGCTGAATGCCAATCCGGAAATGAAGAAGGACGGCTACGAACTGAAAGCCGGTGATTGGGTGTTTGTGCCTTATGCAAAAGAAGGCGACGTGAAGGCAGGGGAGAAGAAAGTGGTTACTTCCTCGACCGCAAAACCCGTTACGACAACTCCTAACCCGTCAACAACAATTCCTGTCACCCAACCTGTGACAACAACTCCAACGCAGACTATTGCTGCCTCGTCACTTCCCAAGACGACGAAGCCCAACGACGGAATCATACGTGTGGGAGTGATGCTGCCCCTTCATAACGAAAATGGTGACGGGTTGCGAATGATTGAATATTATCGCGGAATGCTTTTAGCTCTCAACCAGTTGAATGCTGAAGGAATTAAAACCGAAGTGAGCGCATGGAATGTTCCTATCGATGCAGACATTCGCACCACCTTGTTGAAAGACGGTGTGCAGAATCTCAACATTGTCTTTGGACCGCTTTATTCTAATATGGTGAAACCTTTGGGCGATTATTGCCGCAGCAACGACATCAAAATGGTGATACCATTCTCTATCACAGGCAACGATGTGGCTGAGAATAGTCAGATTTTCCAAGTCTATCAGTCACCTGAGGAGCTCAATACGAAGGCCGTAGCTGCCTTCATGGAGCGTTTCCCCAACCATCATCCCATCTTCATCAATTGCAACGACGATACTTCAGACAAGGCTGTGTTTACTTCTAGTCTTCGAAGTAAACTCGACGCCGTTAAACGGAAGTATAATCTGACGAATGTCAATACTCCGCAACAAGACTTTGCTAAGGCTTTCAGTGCCAATCAACCCAACGTCATCGTCCTTAATACGGCAAAGTCACCAAAGTTGAATGCTGTTTTTGCTAAGCTCGATTCGCTTTCAAAAACCCATCCCGGCCTTGCCATTTCCATGTACGGATACAATGAGTGGTTCATGTATCAGAAGTATGACCTTGCACAGTTCTTCAAATACAGCGTATATATTCCTACCACCTATTATTATAATGCTGTTGCCGATCGCACAGAAGCTTTTGAAAAACTATATTTCGACACCTACGGCGAGGCGATGAAAGCTGATGCGTTGCCCCGATTTGCCTTGACAGGCTACGACCACGCAATGTTCTTTATCAAGGGATTAAAGCAATACGGCAGTCAGTTTGTGGGAACGCCTGCTCAGGCAGGTTATAAACCTTTGCAGACGCGACTCAATTTCGGTAGAGTGGGACAAGGTGGATATAAGAACAAGAACTTCCAGTTAGTACACTTCCTGCCGAACCAGACCATGGAAGCCATCACCTACTAATCCAACTACAATGTACTTGCTTTCCAATTCCTATGCTTTTAAGCTCCAAAAGAGGCTCTTTTGCAAGCTAAAACCTATCGTTTTGCTTTGTGGTTTGGCCTGTTTCGTCAATGCGCGTGCACAAGTAGGTGAACACCGTAGTGTTTTTTCTGTTGGAGGCAATGTCGGATATGTGTTTTCCAACGTTGGTTTTACCCCGACTGTAGAACAAGGATGGCACGGAGGAATGACGGGCGGACTTTCCATGCGGTATGTCTGTGAAAAGTATTTCAACACGATTTGTTCGGTCTATGCCGAAGTAAACGTTGCTTCTATAGGTTGGAAAGAAAAGATTGAAACTGTGAAAGACGAACCGGTAATCAATGCCAACGGAGCCGCCGAGGAGTACAGACGCTCTGTCAATTATATTCAGATTCCGATTTTCGCTCATCTTGCATGGGGAAGAGAATCGCGAGGGTTTAGCTTTTTCGCCCAGGCTGGTCCACAGTTGGGTTTCTATCTGAGTGACAAGATTACAAAAAACTATGACGAGCCTAATCTTTCTCCTAACGGCGGTCGTAGCAACACTATAGTTCTACAAGAAACCATGCCTATAGAGCGCAAGTTCGACTACGGCATTGCTGCGGGTGCGGGCATAGAGTGGAGCAATCCTAGACTCGGTCATTTTATTCTTGAAGGGCGCTACTACTACGGTCTCGGTAATATCTACGGATCGTCTAAACGCGACTACTTCGGTAAATCAAATTATGGAAACATTGTCATCAAAGCAACATATTTGTTTGATATCACGAAATAAGTCACAAGCTGTGGAATTCAAAAGATAGCATAGAAATTTAATAATAATCTAAACCAATATAAAATGTTTAAGAATCATCCTAAAGGACTATTATTAGCCGCGCTCAGCAATATGGGTGAACGTTTCGGCTATTACATCATGAATGCCGTTTTGGCACTTTTTCTTTGTTCCAAGTTCGGACTGTCCGACGGAGAGAGTGGTTTTATTGCCGCTATGTTCCTCACCGCTATTTACGTTCTCAGTCTTGTCGGAGGTATCATCGCCGACCGAACCCAGAACTACAAAGCTACTATAGCCTGGGGACTGGTCATTATGGCGTCGGGATATGTGTTGTTGTCTATTCCCATCCTTGCTACTCCCGACAATACATCGTGGTTGTTGCCCTTCACCGTCTTTGCCTTAGCCCTCATCGCTTGTGGCAACGGGCTTTTCAAAGGTAATCTACAGGCCATCGTTGGACAGATGTATGATAACTTCGAAGCCAAGACTGCTGCAGAAAACCCCGAACGACTGAAGTGGGCACAAGGACAACGTGATGCTGGTTTTCAGATTTTCTACGTGTTCATCAATATCGGTGCACTGGTGGCTCCTTTTATTGCTCCGTTGCTTCGCAGTTGGTGGCTGAAGTCACACGGACTGGCTTATAATGCCGACCTGCCTGAGTTGTGCCACGATTATATCAGTAAAGGAACAGCAATGGACGCTGTTGACTTGCAGAACCTGACGGACTTGGCTACCAAGGTTGGTGGAAATGCAAACGAGCTTTCAGCGTTCTGTACCCAATACCTTGACATCTTTAACACAGGCATTCACTATTCCTTTATCGCCTCAGTTGTCACAATGCTCATATCTCTTGCCATCTTCCTCTTTTCGAAGCATCTTTTCCCGACACCCAGTAAGAAGGAAACGGTAGTCACAGAAGGTTATACAGAAGAAGAAAAGAAAGCTATGGCAACAGAAATCAAACAACGCATGTACGCCCTCTTTGCTGTTCTTGGCATTGCTGTCTTCTTCTGGTTCTCTTTCCACCAAAATGGTCAGTCATTGTCGTTCTTTGCCCGCGACTTTGTGCAGACAGACGCTATTGCCCCTGAGATTTGGCAAGCAGTTAATCCATTCTTCGTCATTGTCCTGACGCCTGTCATCATGTGGATTTTCGGTCTTTTTACAAAGCGAGGCAACCCCATTTCCACTCCGCGCAAAATTGCTTACGGTATGGGAATAGCAGGTATTGCCTACCTTTTCCTTGCCATCTATTCGGCAGGACAAGGTTTCCCTTCAGCTGAAAGCTTTGAAGATATAGCTGATTCCGTAAGAAATGGAATGAAAGCCGGTCCGTGGGTACTCATCGTTACCTATTTCTTCCTGACCGTTGCCGAATTGTTCATCTCTCCACTCGGACTTTCTTTTGTCTCGAAGGTGGCACCAAAGAATCTTCAAGGTCTCTGTCAAGGACTGTGGCTTGGTGCAACAGCAGTCGGAAATGGTTTGTTATGGATAGGTCCGCTGATTTACAACAAATACCCCATCTGGGTTTGCTGGACCGTCTTCCTCATTGTCTGCCTCATCTCAATGGGCGTAATGTTTGGTATGGTAAAATGGTTGGAAAGAGTTACAAATTAAAGAAGTGCAACAATGAAAAGACAAATGTTTTTAGTGCTCCTATGTGTATGCTTCTGCAGTAGCATCAGTATTAAGGCGCAAGATAAAGTTCCTACCTATTTCACCCAAGAGGAGATGCCGGACATGCTCAAATTCCTTCCGGCTCCTCCCGACACGTTGAGTGAAGCTTTCTCTCACGATGTGATGCGCTATTTTTGGGGCAAGCAGATGCGTCAAGATTCAGTACGTGCTGCCATTGCTCTTCGTGATGCTGATTGGAGTGCCGAATATATTTTTAGCGAGTTTAGTGTTCCTTTCGGTTTGAACATCACAAAGGAGAATACTCCTGAGATTTATAAACTGTTGACACAAAGCTTATATACCGTTGACCTTGTTGGTAAAAAAGCCAAAGCGTTTTATAACAGGAAACGTCCTTTTGATCGTTTCAAAGAACCTTCACTTTATCCTAAGGACGATGAGGCTTTATCCAAGAACGGTTCCTATCCTTCCGGACATACCATCCGAGGTTGGAGCACCGTGTTACTATTGGCTGAAATCAATCCTGAGCGTGCCGATACCCTCTTGGCACGTGGCTATATGTATGGTGAGAGTCGAGTAATCGTTGGAGCCCATTGGCAGAGTGATGTTGATGCAGGACGACTCGCGGCGACAGCAGCATACATGAAACTGCATACAAGCGATGCATTCCTTGAACAATTGAGGAAGGCTAAAGCGGAGTTTCGTAAGAAAACAAAAGTACAGTAAAATAAGATAGTATAAAAAATATGAGGCTGCGTCTATGTAATGATGCAGCCTCTTGTCTTTATTACCATAGTTATTCCTATTATTGATAATCAGATGGTTACGTGTGACAGAAGAGTGGCGGATAAGGAAGATAAATAACGGATATATAAAATTCTAGGAGAATATATGCCGTGATGAGCTATGTGCTCGATGATTAGATAAAAGACTTCGTACTAAAAACATACCAACGCCTGGTACGAGGAGTACCAAGCGTTGGTATTGTGGCTACCACATTGTGGTATTGCGTGTACCACATTGTGGTATTGCGTGTACCGCATTGTGGTCTTATACCGACCATGTTGTGGTCGTCCTCCGACAAAATTGCGGTAGGGGAGTGGGCAACGTCTTTGTTGTTGCCCTTGGTGCCTATGCGTTCATGGCAGCAACACCAGGCAACTCCTTGCCTTCAATAGCTTCGAGCAGGGCACCGCCACCAGTAGAGATATAGCTTACCTTGTCAGCCATACCGAACTTGTTGACGCATGCAACGGAATCACCTCCACCAATGAGCGAGAAGGCACCCTCGGCTGTAGCCTCAGCAATAGCATCGCCGATAGCGCGACTGCCAGCGGTGAAGTCATCACACTCAAATACTCCTGCAGGACCATTCCAAAGAATAGTCTTTGCGCCCTTGATGGCATTAGCAAAAGCTTTCTGGCTGTCTGGACCAGCATCTACGCCCTCATATCCTTCTGGTACATTGTCTGAGGGACAGGTAATAATGTCGGAACCTGGTTTCAAAGTCATTGAACTGAAATCAAGTCCGTTGGTTGCAGTACAGTCTGTTGCCAGAACAAGTTCTACGCCGTTCTTCTTGGCTAACTCTTCTACGCCAAGAGCTACATCCAGTTTGTCCAACTCAACGATAGACTCACCAATTTCGCCGCCGTGAGCCTTGGCAAAGGTGTAGGTCATACCGCCACAGAGGATGAGCTTGTCAACCTTACCCAGCAGGTTCTCTATGATGCCAATCTTTGAAGACACCTTAGAGCCACCCATGATGGCAACGAACGGACGCTTGATGTTACCGAGAACAGCGTCAACGGCATTCACTTCCTTTTCCATCAGCAGACCAAGCATGCGATTGTCTTTTGTGAAGAACTCGTCTATAACAGCTGTGGATGCGTGCTTGCGGTGAGCTGTACCGAAAGCATCCATCACATAGCAGTCTGCATAAGAAGCCAAGGTCTTGGCAAATTCTTTCTGACTTGCTTTCATGGCTTTTTTAGCTTCCTCGTACTCAGGAGCCTCTTTGTCAATACCAACAGGCTTGCCTTCTTCTTCCGGATAGAAACGAAGGTTCTCTAACAACAGTACCTCTCCGGGTTTCAAAGCATCGGCCTGAGCTTTGGCTTTGGCACAATCGGGAGCAAACTGTACGGGAACACCGAGAGCAGCACTCACGGCATCGGTAATCTGACCCAAAGACATCTTCGGGTTAACCTTGCCTTTCGGCTTACCCATATGACTCATAATAATGAGCGCTCCGCCTTCGTCCAGTATCTTTTTCAATGTAGGAACTGCACCACGGATACGGGTGTCGTCTGTAATCTTTCCGTTCTCATCGAGAGGCACGTTAAAGTCAACGCGCACAATTGCCTTCTTGCCGGCAAAGTTGAAATCATTGATTTTCATTGTTTGATTCTATTATTGATAAATGATAATTTCTTTATACCTTATTCTAAATAGGACTGATACCTAAAAATGTCGGCGCAAAATTACAATAAATCTATGACACAAAGAAACGAATAGGGGAGTTTTATTGCTTTTTTATCACTAAACCATGTTGTTTGCAATATATAGATAACAAAAAAGAGACCTTATTAGGTCTCTTTTGTACGCCTGCAGGGGTTCGAACCCTGGACCCTCTGATTAAGAGTCAGATGCTCTACCAACTGAGCTACAAGCGCATCCTTTTCTTTTTTGCGGTTGCAAAGGTACGCACTTTATTTTGTTCCGCCAAACTTTTTCCGTATTTTTTTGGAATATGCTAATAAAAAGAACAAAAAAGAGGAGTTTCCACTCCTCTTTCTCCATTATATTCAGCTAGATTATAGTTCTTTTATTGGATTTGCACACCTGTTGTTGTGAATCGTTTTCCGTCTTTCTCAATGACAATTCTGCCATTCTTCATGTA
>Ga0247609_10001338_pt1 | contig 29805 bp, 30 predicted proteins | sample 172DNAGHGlowgp2_FD_193487 | JGI IMG/M metagenome (GOLD analysis project Ga0247609, IMG submission 193487) | Sheep rumen microbial communities from Palmerston North, Manawatu-Wanganui, New Zealand - 1728 DNA GHGlow gp2 | ecosystem: Host-associated > Mammals > Digestive system > Stomach > Rumen ... | reverse complement strand
TGCGCTTGGATGAGGTGTCCGATGTGGATATTTTCCTTTTCGTTCATAATGGCGCAAAGATAATGCGGCATAATTAGTCCAAATCCATCCATTTCATCCATTTGCAACCGCAAAAACCTTATCTTTGCCGTCACTATGTTACCCTTATCCGTCATCGAACAAATTAAGCAGAATTCGGGACTAGACTTTGCGAACGCCAAAGACTTTGAGGTGCTTTCGGAGTCGTTTCCGGCCAATGACCGTCTGGGCGTGAACACACTGAAACGCCTGATGGGTTATGCAAAGACGCCGATTGAGCCTCGCAAGACTACGCTTGATGCCATTGCGCACTATCTCGGTCATACTTCGTGGGATATTTTGATGGGATTGCAGCCATCCGACAGCGACTGGGTGGAGAAATCCGTCTGTGCCGATGAAATCAGGGAAGGCGCTTCGGTTGAAGTGCAGTGGCTGCCCGACCGCGAAATCACCTTGCTTTGCATTGGCGAAAACCGTTTCCGCGTCACGGAGAGCCGCAATGGACGACTCCTTGTTGGCGACGAGGTCACCATACGGCATTTCCGCCTCGATTATCCTTTAGAAGTAGCCCACATCGTTAGAAACGGGGCAGTGATGTGTGATGACAAAGGACTGGAGCTGAACTATATAGCAGGAAAGAAAAACGGCATCACTCACTTGACTATCCATGACTAAGCTATGACCGAAGATTCCGAATTCACCACCAAACCCTTGGCTGACAGTGTCGAAGTACTGCTCGGTAGTGGAGGCACTGCCGACTGCTACAAGCGCATCATCGGCAACCGTGCCTATTGCATCAAACGACCCAAGTTGCAATACTGCTTTTCGGAGGACTACATGAACCTCTTCCGAAAGGAGTTTGCCCTCGGCATAGAACTGGAGCACCCTAACATTGTGCGCTATTTCGACTATGGCGAGGACGAAAAAGGTCCGTTCATCAAGATGGACTACGTGGATGGCGAGAGTTTGGATGAGTTTGTCGCCACGCATCCTGACTTCCTCAAAAACAATCAAAATCGTCAGTGCGTCCTTAACGAGTTGCTGGATGCCTTGGCTTATCTTCACGGCAAGCGGATGTTGCACTTGGATTTGAAGCCAAGCAATATCTTGATTACCAACAACGGACACCATGTGAAACTCGTCGACTTGGGTTTCGCCTGGACCGAGGGCTACCTGCAGGATGCCGGTTTTAGCCGCGACTATTGCGCTCCCGAGCAGTTGGCCAACAAGGTGGAGCAAATCTCGCCTGCCACCGATATCTACGCCTTGGGCAAAATCATGCAACGTTTCCATCTGGCGAAGGATTCAGTGGTCAAGCGCTGCCTGAAAGAAAACCCTCAAGAACGCTTCCAAAGCATAGATGCCTTGAAGAAGGCGCTTCGCCCCAAGCGTTGGCCGTTACTTGTATCGGCTGCACTCTTTGTAGGGCTGCTATGTTGGGCACTGCCAACAGCAATACGTCAAGGTGAAGCCGTTTCCGTGCCGCACGATACTATATTTATCATGCAAGTTGATACGGTCTTCATGCCCGAGCCGAAGGCAGAACTCACCCTTGACGACTCGCTGACGCTTTTCAAGGGAGAGTTGCAAAACGCCTTGGCACCCACTTTCAGCTATTGGTATATGATGATTGACAACATGTTTGAAAATCAGCCCAACCTACCTAAAGAAGTGCATTTGGAAACATCAAAATTCTATATTGACAAAGGCATCAGCGTTAGTCAAGGCATCATCAAGGAGAAAATCAACACGATGGGTCTTTCCAAAACCGTCAGACCTTGTTACGAAAAAGCCGCCCAAGAGGTCATCGATTATTATCTGAAGGATTACAGGAAGCTGAAGAAAAAGTTGGAGAAAGAATTGGCAGCTGAAAAGCAATGATTAAAGATTTCCAGTACGCGCTTTCACCCCTTCAAGAAATTCGGCTGTGTAATACTGGAAAAAGTTGAAATTCATGGCTAAGGAGATGCTCAGCAGCAGTTCGCCATCTAACGAAGGCTTGCGGAACACCTTGTAAAGATGGTTGCGCGTGCAGCCAATCTCGCGTGCCAGCCAACTGGCGCTGCGTTGGTCGGCTTTGAGTTGCGCTTGGATAAGATGCCCGATGTGGATGTTGCTTTTCTTTTCCATTGCCTGCTCTTACTTGGTGCTTTGGCTCTTTCTCCTCTTGGCAATGAAAAAGCGTGTACTTACGTTGCCGTAGTTCGCCGTAGGCTCTGGAAAAGCCCTGTCAGACCTAAAGAAACGATAAGTTCACGCTAGAAAGCATGAACTCTCGCTCTTAAGTTCTCTTCTGACATAAAGTTTCCAGATTTACGGCGAAAAGAACAAGAGCAAAAGCTCAGTTAGTATTTCAATTGGTTATCTCTTTTCCGTTTTTTTGACTTTTAGATTTAGGCTTCAAAAATACGGAAATTATCCGAAACGGATATGGGTTTCGTGTTAGTAGCCGATAAAAAGTTCGGTTTTTCCGTCAGAAACCAGCGAAATCTGTCTATTTTTTCGACATTTCGCTGGTTTCTGACAGGAAATGCTGGTTATTTCTTTTCTCAAAACGCTGGTGGGCCTTTACACTGCATTGTGGCAGCCTTTTTTATATCAAAATCCCAACTCCACAGGTTGTTCCACTATTTCGTGTATATCCCTTTGATTTATTGGACTTTCACAAAAAGGACAAGCATTAGTTTCTTTAGAAACCAATGTGCCACAATTACTGCAAACCACATGGGGTAAAATCCGAAAAACACGGCATTCTGTCCCTGCCTCCACCTCTGTACCACAAACGGGGCAAACTCTAAGTTTAGGCGAAAATAGACTTTTGCAAGTCGTACAAACCAAGTAAGTGGATAGCATCTGATTGGTTATGTGTTTATTGCTTTTTCACCAAATAATATGGGCTTTCCATGAAATCAGCAAAAAAGTCATCCATGTGGTTGTCGTAATCGAATCCGCCGAACAGCATTTCAAAGGTGATGTCGCCTCGTTTGTTCTTGCAGGTCATTAGCAGTTTTCTGATGCGGATTTCTTGTTCCTTTCCGTCTTGACGGAAAAACACATGTGATTCGAAAGTAACCGTATCACCCACATTTCCACCATAGCATTTGCCTCCGCCCATAAGGTAGTCATCATGTGTCTGTGTTCTAATATACTCGTTACCATTCTCATCCATTTGGAGGAAGTCGTTTTTTATTACCTCATAACTCGCATTGATATCCAAACCTTTTGCTTCAATTTGTTGTATGAAGTGGAGGTTTCTTTCCCTCCAATAATTGAAACGCTTTTTCTCAAAGATTCCCATATGTTTCCCATTAAGGGTGGGCGTTCCTTCTATTTCGGTGAAGTCACCCTTGTAATCCGATGTGATGTTTGTTTGTTCTTCTTTCATGTTGTCGTCTTTATGAATTGATTCAATGTTTATCAAACGCAAACCCTAATCCTCGAAAATGCCAAAAGGTTCATATTTTCGATACTTCACCCTTTCAAACCAGCGGTTGATGTCGAAATAGAGCTTATCTATCATTTGTCCTTCTTCAAATTCGATGCAGTCAATGTTCTTGTCAAGCACTATGATTGTCATTAGTTCTCGTGCTCTTCCGTATAATCAATTGTATCTTCGTATCCACAATATTTGCATCTTCTATGATCTCTATAATACTCTCTTTTTCCAGGAACTTCGTAACGGTTTTCATGCTGTTTACCATAGATGTCGGTTATCCACTGGCTCTTGGTAATGGAAATATTTTCCGACCCTAAAAACTTTGTGTCATAAACTTCCATAGCATACTCTTTCCTGCACTTGTCACATGTGGTTTGTTTTGCTTTAACTTTCGATATGATACTAACCATTATAGAATAAAGTATTGGCCATATAATCAACTCCGTCCACAATGGTAAAAAATCCAAAATAGCAGCAGCCACAATGAAAGCCACAATAGAACCGCCTATAAAAGCACCTTTATTATACTTTTCTGCATCAAAAATATAGGCAAGGAATATACTGATAAAAATACCAATTATCAAGAACCACCACCGATAATGATCGTCCCCAGAAGCGAGAAACGCAAAAACCAAAATATTGATAACAAGCTCTAAAATAGAAATTTTTTGGCCATCCGTATTGTTGCCAGTGTTGTTTGTTTCCATGTATTATTAGTGTTTAGTTTATAATTCGATTTTTCTGTTTGATTCAACGTAATCTGCTCCAGCCATTTCTTCCAAGATGCTTTGACTGAAAGCAATGTCAACTACTCTATTGCTTGACGAAATTACTTGATCCTCATTGTTTGAACCAGTTGTTTCTTCAAGTTCAATGTTCCTCCTAGAATCACCTTGAGCAGTGTCATTAGAAGTTGTAGCGGGTGTGCTGTCGTTCACCACCACTCTCCGGCGGCGCGAAGCGTTGTTTGTGACAACGCCGCCATTTTGGATATAGCTGTCAAGAGAATTCAAAAGGGTGTTAAACAACATGACGGGACTAACTACAAGAGAGTCGTTTTGGTTAACGATAATGTTGATTTCAACATTTTGTTTGCTGATGATGTTGAAAACATACACATTTCCTACGGCTGCCAACAACCCCAAAGTATCAATCTCATCAAAGTTGATTTTTGTTTTTGTTACTGTTTGGTTTTTGCCGATGAAGTACACTCCTTGTGAAGAAACGCCTAAAAGATAATCGCCATCTTCCATCCTTTCTTTTTCAAAATTAAAGTTCTGGTAACTCAGAATCAACTTATCATTCACCCCATAGATGTCATTCAGATCCACTTTCACATTGTAATCAACATCTTGATGGTTTTCCATTCTGAGCCGACTTTCTTGGTCCATCCACTTTTCGGGGTTTTTCTTGACCAAAAATGCCAACAATGCACATCCTCCTCCAGCAATCAACGTACACACTGGAAACATAAGTGCCGCAATATCTGCAATAAGACCCCCAATCAAACCAATGATCGGAAGCCACTTGATTACAAAGGTTGGTTTTCCGCTGGCAGAATCTTTCACCCAAGAATAGGATTTCCCGGGTTCGTATTCCTTTTTTAGCATGGGATTGTAAATCATGAGGGGTACTCCTAACAATACCAAAACTAAAACTATGGGAAGTGCTAGTTCAGCGTCGATAATACACATTATGAGTAAAAGTACTACAGCAGAAACAACTGCCACTTTAGCCTTCGATTTGTCTTGAAATATTTTCTTATATAGTTTGTACGGTTGTACAGTTTTAATTTTATCCATAATACAATTAATTAGAATTATTAGAAATCAATTTTTCTACCACCGAGGAATTCTTCGGTTTGCGTGTTGTCTGATTTGCTTGTAAGCGAAGCACTCACTGCATTTTCATTAGCCCACTGGCGAAGCTTGGTGAATTCGTCCTTTCGCATCTGGCCCATAGGCACCATGCGCTTTATGGTTGCCTCAAAATCTCTCATGCTTAAATCGGCCGATGTGTCTCCTTCTATCTTTCTGGAGAAAGCTTCAATCAAGGAATCGGCCACCCATGATTCAAGTTCGGCGCCAGCAAGAACAACGTCTTTTCCAAAAGTCTCTTCTCCGCTCAAATCGGCCAGTTGGTCGAAATCGAAGTTGTTCAAGTCTCTTTTTAACTTGGAGACATGTATTTGAAGGATTTTCTTTCTTTCATCCTTGGAGGGGAAGTCGACAAAGAAGATCTCGTCGAATCTTCCTTTTCTCAGCAACTCAGGAGGTAGGCCGTTGATGTTATTAGCCGTGGCGAACACGAAAACAGGAGAGGTTTTTTCCTGCATCCAGGTCAACAAAGTTCCGAACACACGCGTGGAAGTGCCGCCGTCGCCGCCCCCACCACTGGCTCCTGCCATTCCTTTCTCTATTTCATCAATCCATAGAATACTGGGTGAAATGGCTTCTGCTGTCTTTAGCGCAAGTCGCATGTTGGATTCGGACGAACCCACAACGCCTTGGAAGATTTTGCCCATGTCGAGTCTTAACAGCGGCATGTTCCATGCCGTTGCAACACATTTTGCAGTTAAGGACTTACCGCAACCAGGCACACCTGTCAGCAACACACCCTTTGGCGGTTTGACACCGAATTGTGTAGCCTCCACATCGAAGCAATGGCTTCTTAAATCCAGCCATCTTTTTAAGGTTTCAAGACCACCAACATCGTTTAGGTTCAATTTGGAGTCAATGAATTCGAGAATGCCTGTTTTACGGATAATTTGCTTTTTCTCTTCCAAAATGTCTTTGATGTCAGTCTCGTCCAATTTATGCGTCGAAACGATGGACTTGGCCAAACAATTTTCTATTTCGAGTCTGGTAAGTCCGATGGAAGCATCCACGAATTTTTCAAGCACTTGTTGGTTGACATCAATGGTCACGCCTGGGATTCCCTTGTAGCCCGCAATATTGTTTGAGATAATCCTTTTGACTTCATCCCTGTCGGGAAGGGGAAAGTCAACAATGGTGATTTCTTTTTGGAGATCGTTGTTGATTTCAAACGAAGGAGAAATCAAGATGCAGTTGCATTTATAGCCTTTGTTTCTGATGTTCATAGCAAAGTCTTTCAGCCTTCTCCGATAGACAGGATTCGACTTTGTGTCAAGGTAGTTGTGCGCATCGCAGAATACAAACAAGCATTTGCTGTCCTTTTCCTTGGCTTTGCTCTCGCAAAAGTCAATGGCCTGTTTCAGGTCAAAAGTCTTTTCTCCGATGACATTGCCATTGAGCATCACTCCTTCAGTTGAGTTCCAGACATACATGGTGTGGTTGATTTCCTTGGCAATAAGCCCAACTTCGCCTATAACACGCTCTTCCTCAAACGATTCAACGACAAGAATTGCGTATCTTGCCTTTAAATAATTCATCAATGTTTTCTTATAATCCATATTGCTTCGTTTTAAAGATTCCTGTTTTTGTAATATGATTGTTTTGGATATGGTATTCTATGTTGTGTAACATCCTAAAATAATCCAAGTCCACCCTATTGGTGGTACAAACGAATTTCTTTCCCGAATAAGGATGTGGCAGATCATCGTTATATCTTCCTAGAATAGACAAGTCACATTGTTTCATCACGATAGTCTTGTCTTGGTCAGCCAACACTTCTTCAAGGGTATAGCCTGAATACAAAATGATGGATAACTCGGAATTAATCCCTTTGATTATTTCCGACACCGCCAATGGAAATTCAAGCGGCTCCCCGCCGGAAAATGTAACTCCACAAATGTCTTGTTGTTGGTTTATCATGTTGACGATGCTATTAGTATCAATCAAATTGTCTGTCTTGAAAGTGTGGGTTTCGGGATTAAAACAATGATAACAATGATGTTTGCACCCTTGAACCCAAATAACAAACCTTCTACCAGGTCCGTTGGCCTCGGAAATCTCCATATGATAGATGGGGATTTTCATCAAAACTCAAGACTAATCACTTGAAGCACTTGATCCTCCACTACCATCTCCATTTCCTCCTTGAATTCTGTCACGAGTTCGGTTTCTGGATGCGATAGAATATTCTCGATGTCTTCAGTCAGTGCCGTGCAAAAACTACCTTTCACGCCAAACACTTCTTCTTTGATGGTGTTTTGGTCATAAGAAACGGTCACTTTGTATTCCAAACTCGGACCAAAATTGACGGTATAGTTGCCTCGGTTCTTTTCTACGCGAGTAGGCGTACCTGTGTTCTCTAGTTTCTTCACCACCATATCAACCGCAACTTCTACATAGGCCTGCTGGTATTCCAAAGCTAATTCTTCCATGCGTTTTTCGATGGCTGCGGTGATGGCTGGATGTTCGCAAACAAGTTCGTATTGGCTCTCGGCAATCTTGCACATAAACATATTGATGCCATCCTTACAAGCGCAAATAGCCCTTTGTTGCATTGTGCCCATATAACCGAAGCGACTGAACACTTTTTTGGCAATATCAGAATTAAAGGTGGCAACCAATTCGTTTGAAGATTGCAAACCCATTTTCCGAAAGGCTTTTACAATGGTTTCTTCATCAGAATAGGTGAAATCGAATTTTGTGCAATGTGACATTTGTAGTATGGTTATGGGTTTTACTTCTCGGCAGAAATTCTTGTTTCATCTTCAAGATTGATAATCAATCTCTTGAATCCTGCTCTTCTAAGTGCTTCAACAAAGGCAAAGTAAAATTCACTTTCAGCAGTTTTTTCATTTTTTCGTATAACTTGGTTCAACCAATTCATTTCAGTTAAACGTTCACATCCAATTTCATACCTTTGATCTTTACGAACAATGTTTCCAACCTCGTCAACATCCCAGAAATTGAATTTCTCATTAAATACTTCGTTGAATTTGTCATACACATTGAATCCTAAGTCTTCCATGTTTGTAGTGTTTTTATTTGTTTATCGCTGCAAATATACAAAAAATCCAATACAAACAAATTAATTATTTGATTATCAATATGTTAATTATCCAAATCGGATACAGAAACTGTATCCAAAATGGATAATTCAGGTTGGAAATGGATGAAGTGGATGGGGAAATGGCTGAAAAATCGAAGGGAAGCTACAATAACGGCGTCATATACAGCGGCAGGTAGGTGATATTGCCTTCCTTCTTGTAATCTGCTGAATGTAAGACGTATGGCGTTGAGAGGTAAGGACTGAACTTGTTGATGCACTTCGTCAGCGAGGAAAGGCTGTAGCCTGCTCCCGACTTCACTTCGATGGGAGAGATGTTGTGCCGTGAGGTGATTTGCGGCTTCCTGACCAAGAAATCAATTTCCATTCTTTCCTCGGCATCATCACGAGAAGCGTTGCTGTAGAAATATAGTTTGTGTCCCGCCGCTGCCAACATCTGCGCCACGATGTTCTCCACCAGCATACCTTTATTAATCTCTAATTTGTCCAACAAAAGTTTTTGGTATAAGTTATTGTCCATCAACTCGTTTTCGTCAAAAGCATGTGAAACCAACAGTCCAGTGTCGGCAAAATAACACTTTACCCGCTTATTGTCCAGTTTCAGGCCCAAACCCACCTTTGGCTCGGTGGCGGCAAAGCAAAGGTTTACCACACGAGCCTCGTCGAGCCAAACGAAACTTGACTCGTAGCTGCGAAACTTGGCGTTCTTTTCCAAATCCGCCAAGCGGAACTTCTTTTCATGGCGCTGAAGTTCAGCAGGGATGGTGTCGAAAATGCTTTTCACCTTCTTTTCAAGGCGGTCAGCATGTTTTTCGATGTCCTGACGATACAGGTCGAGGATCATGCGTTTTTCCCTGTCGACCTTGCGGAAATCGCGATGTTCGACAAAGTTCTTCACCACTTGAGGCATTCCGCCAATCAGCAAGTATTTGCGGAAATAATCCATCGCCTTGGCATGGACGGGGCCAAGTGGCCGTTTCTTTTCAAAGCAGTTTTTGATGAAAGGCATCATCATCTCGTCGCCCAAAGCCCAAAGAAATTCCTCGAAATCCATAGGATACATCTTGATGCGCCTCTCTTCCGATGGAATCAATATGTCCTTGACATTCTTGTTGATGGAAACCAACGAGCCAGTCTCGATGTAATCATAACGCCCGTCGGCCACCAAATGCTTGATGGCCGCCCGCGCCTGCGGATACTCTTGAACCTCATCGAACACAATTAAGGAGTTGCGCTCATGCAAGGTCACATGAAAGTGCAACTGGAGCTGAAGAAACAACTCTTCGCGGTCATGCAGATAGTTGTCGAAGATGTGGCGCAATGGCTGCGACATGTCGCTGAAATCCACAAAAATGGCCGATTTATACTCTTTGGCAAGCTCACGGGCGATATAACTCTTTCCAACACGCCGTGCACCGTCAAGCAGAATGGCCACACGGCCTTGGTCTTCCGCCTTCCATTTCAATAACTTATCGTAAACTTTTCGTCTCATAACGGCTGCAAAGATACAACTTTTGCACCTTTTCAAGCAATTTTTTCTATACTTTTTGCACCTTTTCAAGGAGTTTTCATGTCGCATTTTGCACCTTTTCAAGCTGCTGTATTGCGATTTTATCATTTTTGCAGCCTGTCAATTCAAGAATTACCGCGTCCAAAATGGATAATTCGGCTTGGAAATGGATGAAGTGGATGGGAAAAAAGCGAGGAATTTGGCAGTATTGTATTGGAAGAAGTCGAAAAATGCGGTATAGGAAATGTTCAGAATCATTTTTCGGCCGTTTTAGTGTTTTGCAGTGCGTAGTCTGTTTAAAACTTGGCGAAATTAGAGAAAAAATCCTCGTTTTCGCTGAATTTTAAGTAAACTTTTTGTTTCTATTTTGCAGAAAAACAGTATTTTGCAGCGAGAACAATTGCACAAAACAATGAAATACAAGAATATTATCGGAAGGGTGATGGCCCCATTTGTTGGAAAATAATGGAAAAATTGTCCAACTTCGAGAAAAAATCAATCATATCGCTTGCGATATAAATTATTTGTCGTACTTTTGCATCGTGAACGACACAAACAAACAAAGAAATGAATAAAAGTATCATCTGCATGGCTCTTGGCGTTATGATGGCCTTGGGTTCATGCGCTCAAAACACTAAAGAAATGGCTACGATTTATGATTTTAAGGCCCTCAACAACAAGGGCGAACAAGTGGACATGGCGCAATACAAGGGCAAGGTCCTGATGATTGTCAACACCGCCTCGAAGTGCGGATTCACCCCTCAATACGATGGTCTGGAGGCTCTCTACAAGAAGTATCAAGACCAGGGATTCGTCATCCTTGGCTTCCCATGCGACCAGTTCAAGCACCAGGAGCCCGGCACCGACGAAGAGATCGCCGAGTTTTGCCGCGTCAACCATGGCGTCACCTTCCCGCTGATGAAGAAGATCGACGTGTTTGGCGAGAACGCCGACCCGATTTTCAAGTATCTCACCACGCAATGCCCCACCGAGGAAGTGAAAGGCTTGAAGGACAAGGCCGTGATGAAGATGGTCGACAGCCTGAGCAAGAGCGAAGGCCGCGAAGAAGGCGGTGTGCGCTGGAATTTCACCAAGTTCCTCATCTCGAAGGACGGTAGCGTCATCAAGCGCTTCGCCCCGACCACCACGCCCGAAGACTTGGATGCCGAAGTGGCTGCAATGCTGAAATAAGGACAATCATGTACCCTCAACTGAAATTAGATAACCAGCTCTGTTTCAGGTTCTACACCGTGTCGAGGCTCATTACGCAGGCCTATCAGCCCCTGCTGAAGAGCCTCGGCATCACTTATCCCCAATACTTGGTGATGCTGGTGCTGTGGGAGAAAGACCAGCAGCCCGTCAACGACATCGCCAAGCGGCTGAAACTCAACACTAACACCGTCACTCCTTTGCTGAAACGCATGGAGGAAGACGGCTTGCTGAGCCGCGCGAAAGGGGAGAAGGATGCCCGTCAGGTCATCGTAACGCTCACGTCGAGAGGCAAGGCGATGGAAGAGCAGGCCCAGAGCATTCCGCATGATTTGGTGGACTCGTTCACTTGCAGCAAAATGCTTGCCGATTCGGGAGAAAACCTGGTTGGAATCTTGGATGCAATGATAGCTTCGCTAAGCGAGGACGACAAAGTGGCTGAATGAGCCGCTTTTATTTTCGTTCCGTGTCTCACGTCACACGCAGTCTTGTACCCTATTTCCCAAGCAAATCATTAATCACCACCGACGCACAAAAAATGCCAAAGGCGGCGGGAAGATAGGAAATGGTGCCTACGTTGGAGACCTTGTTTTGTTCCTCGACACCCTCGGTGATAATGGACGAGGCATCGACAGGTTCGGGCGAAAAAACGACCTTGATGCCTTCGAAAACGCCGAGGCGGTGCAGACGCTTGCGGATATAGAACGCCAAACGACAATGGTTGGATTTGGAAATGTCGGCGATTTCGATTCTTTCGGGATGGAACTTGCCGCCAGCACCCATGCTGCTCACGATGCGCTGGTTGTTTTGCTTGGCATAGTAGAGCAAAAACACCTTGGGTGCCACCGTGTCGATGGCATCAACCACATAATCAAAGGGTTGCGCCATCAGGTCGATGATGGCCTGGTCTTTTAGGTATTGGTTAAGAACGGTCAACTCAATCTCGGAGTTGATGTCGCGCAGGCGGTCGGCCATCACTTCGGCCTTGGGGCGACCGAGGGTGCTTTCCAAGGCCAAAAGCTGTCGGTTGCGGTTGGTGACATTGACCACATCGCCATCTACGAGGGTCATGCGGCCAATGCCCGCACGCGCCAACTGCTCGGCGGCGTATGCCCCCACGCCACCTAATCCCACCACAAGCACATGCTTGCTTTTCAATAAGTTGATACCTTCGTCGCCAATCAAGAGGCGGGTTCTGTCTTGCCAGTGTTCCATAGAGCTGCAAAATTAGCAAAGATTCTCGTTTTTAAAACATTAATATCCATTTCCAACAGATTCGCCGCAGCCTCATACACTTTTTCAATGCCAATTTCCGCCATGTCAGTTTCGAGAAAAAGATAGTTCAAATCAATGAATTTGAGGGATTTGTAAATCTTTCTTTCGGGATGCATGAGGCTTTCGCCCACGGACAGATAAATTTCCTGCCCGATGAGTTGTTGTGCATCCTGTTCCGTCCCGTTGAAACCGTGCAAAATCCACGGCTGTTTGGCTCTGTGCTTCTTCCGCAAGGCGATGATTTCGTTATGGCTGCGCACATCGTGCAGAATCATCGGCTTTTTCAGAGCTTCCGAAAGTTCGATTTGTCGCTCAAAAAGTTCGATTTGTCGTTCAAAACTCGCCTTGTGCATCTTGTCCAAACCCGCTTCGCCGAGGGCAAGGACTTGAGGCATTTTCAGTTTTTCTTCAAGGATTTGCGATGCTTTTTCCGCTTGAAATTCAGCATCATCCAAATCCCAAGGATGGATGCCGTAGCTGTAATAGCCTTGCTCGGGACAAGGTTGGTTCAAGTTTAGATTGACTACTTGAATATGGCCATCATTTATGAGCAATGAATGCGTATGTATGTTGATAAATGGAGCTTCCATGCCGCAAAAATAGAAAAAATACCTATCTTTGCCCCATGGAACAGAACCTCCTGCATACGAACATTGCCTATCTGAAGGGCGTCGGGCCGAAGAAAGCCGAAGTCTTGAAGAAGGAGTTGGGCGTGTTCACCTATCAGGACATGCTCAACCAGATTCCGTTCCGCTATATCGACCGAAGCCAGATCCAGAAGGTAGCCTATATCAACGACGATTCCGTGTACTATCAGTTGGTCGGCACCATCTCCAATATCAAGATGATTGGAGCACCAAGGGCCACGCGTGCCACGGGCGTTTTCAGCGATGAGACGGGAAGCATCGAAGTGGTGTGGTTTCGCGGCCTGAAATGGCTTAAGAACCGATTCAAGCCTGGCGTGAAATACGTGCTTTTCGGCAAGGCCAGCGAGTTCAACCATAACTACAACTTCGTCCACCCCGAAATCGAGGAATACAATCCGCAGGACCCACTCATTGGCGAGGGCTTGCAAGGTGTTTACAACACGACGGAGCGCATGAAGGACAACGGCCTCGGCACGCGCACCATCGCCAAGTTGCAGAAACTCATTCTCCAGCAGGTGTTTGAGTATATCCCCGAAACGCTTCCCAAGGAACTTATTGCGCAGGAGCAACTCATTCCGCGTCGCTATGCCTACTACCAAATCCATCTGCCGGCCAACAACGTAGAAATCCAGCAGGCCACGCGCCGACTGAAATACGAGGAACATTTCTTCTTCCAACTCAAGCTGTTGCGCAACAAGATGCACCGCGAACAGGCCATCAAAGGGCATGTTTTCAGCGTAGTAGGCGACTATTTCAACGACTTCTACAGCCATCATCTGCCTTTCCCGCTCACCAATGCCCAAAAGCGCGTCATCAAGGAAATTCGGAAAGACCTCGGCTCGGGCCACCAGATGAACCGCTTGCTGCAAGGCGACGTGGGCAGCGGCAAGACCATTGTCGCCCTGATGGTGATGCTCCTCGCCTTGGACAACGGTTTCCAAGCCTGCCTAATGGCACCCACGGAAATCTTGGCCACACAGCATTTTGCCACTTTGCAGGAACAACTGAAGGACATGGACATCAACTTCGCCCTGCTGACAGGTTCCACCAAAATCGCGGAGCGAAGGAAAATCTATGCTGGCCTGGCCGACGGCACGATGCAAATCGTGGTAGGCACCCACGCGCTGATTGAAAGCAAGGTGGTTTTCAAGAACTTGGGTTTGGCCATCATCGACGAGCAACACCGTTTTGGCGTGGAGCAAAGGGCAAAATTCTACGAAAAGACCGAAGTGCCGCCTCACACCCTCGTGATGACCGCCACCCCCATCCCGCGCACCCTTGCCATGACGCAATACGGCGACCTCGATGTCTCGAAAATCGACGAGCTGCCGCCTGGAAGAAAGCCAGTGCAGACCTATCACATCTACAGCGACGACCGCTACCGCATCATGATGTTCATGAAGAAACAAATCGCGCTCGGGCGGCAGATTTATGTGGTCTATCCCTGCATCAAGGAGTCGGAAAACACGGATATGATTGCGCTTCAGGAAGGTTACGAAGCCCTGTTGCACGACTTCCCCGAGCCGCAATACAAGCTCTGCGTGTGCCATGGCCGTTTGACTGCCGAGGACAAGGACTTCGAGATGCAGCGTTTCATTAATAGGAACGCACAAATCATGGTGGCTACTACAGTCATTGAGGTGGGTGTGAACGTGCCCAATGCCACGGTGATGATCATAGAGAACGCCAATCGTTTTGGGCTGTCGCAGCTGCACCAATTGCGCGGTCGCGTGGGGCGTGGCGCCGACCAGTCGTATTGCATCCTCGTTACCGACCACAAGCTGACCAACGACGGCAAGACCCGCATGAAGACCATGTGCAGCACCAACGACGGCTTCGAAATCGCTGAGGTCGACCTCGAGCTGCGCGGTCCGGGCGAGACCGGCGGCACGCGTCAATCGGGACAAATCGAGATGATGATTGGCGACTTGCAGAAAGACGGCCCGATGATTCCTCAAGTGCGCGAGGCCGCCATCCGTCTCTTGGCCGACGACCCCAAGCTTATAAAGCCCGAAAACCGGATGCTCCGCGAGCACTATCGGGAATTGTTTGCTCAGACGTTCGATTGGAGTCAAGTCGGGTAAAACATTGATTTATTACGAATTATAAAATTATTATCCGAGTAATAATTATTCCAATAATAATTTCAATTGGTTTCTTTCTTCTCCTTCCTAAACGAATAAAACTTGTTCGTCAAATAGCTGAAAGTCACGCAGATGATGGAGATGATAACGTAGGAAATGGTCGGCCACCATTGGAACACCTCGACGAAGAGTTTCAGACCAAGGTAATTGATGAGAATATTGCCGACGGTAACGAGGAAATACCTGACAATCTGTGTCCTACCGCGCAAGGTTGATCCTGAGAAGCTGATATGACGCGCCATCCAAAAGCCCGTCAGGAAAGTGATGGGGAATTTGAACACGAAGGCCGCAATGTGAGGCGTGAAAGCAATGAAGCCGAGGTCGAACACCTGCTTGTGGAAAACGAAATGGTAGAAAACATAGTACAGCACCCATTCCAAAACGAGGTTCATGCCGCCACAGGCCGCATAGTGGAACAGCTCGAGGCTCATCACCTTGCTGAATGGCGGATAGAAAAAGTCGATGACCGTGGTCAAGGTGCGTTCAATCCATTTTTCTATGTTCTTGAGGGCTGACATTGGGCTGCAAAAATAGGAAAATTACAGCCACACGACCTCGAAATCGCGAAGCAAATTTGAAGTTGCATTCACATCGTCGGTGAAGCCCAATACATAGCCGCCACCGCCTGAGCCTGAAATCTTTACACCAAAGTTGAAGTCGTAATTGCTTGTGAACAAATCCAAAGTGTTGTCGGTAATCATCGGGCGAAGGAACTCCAATTGGCCCTTGGTGAGCAAGCGCAAAGAACTGAAAAACACTTTTTTGTCGTTCCAAATCATCGCATTGATGCACTTTTTCACATAAGGCAGGTATTCTGTTTGAAAGCGTTTCAAGAACTCAGGATTCTCGCGTTGTGCCTTGAAATGCTCCACTAAAGGCTTGGTGTTGCTCTTGATCTTAGTGTCAATCAAGCAAATGTGGATGTCATTGCGGAGAAAACCATCGTTCAGGATTTCCACATTCCTTGGCGTGATTTTGAACGGCTTGCCCAAATAGCACTGCAACGGGTCGATGCCGCTACTGCTGCCGTGGAAATAACTCTCCATTTGGCCGAAAAGAGCCTTCAAGGCCAATAAATCATCGTTATTTTTCTTGGCATAACCATCGTAAACGGCGGCCACCAAGGTTCCCGAACTGCCCAAGCCATAGCCTGAAGGCACGTTGGAATCCAGATAGAGATTGTAGCGCAAATCACGATTTAGTCGCTGCAAATCAATGATTTCTTTTGCATCATCCAAGGTGGAAAGATAATCCACGAAGCGTTTCAGGCTGGCATTTGAAGCGGTTGAGCCTTGCGCTGACGAGGCAAACCGCCACTGTGCCGAAAACCTTTTCAGCGGTACCATCAAGGCGGTGCTATCGAAAATCATCGAGTACTCGCCGAAAAGAATGACCTTGCTATAGTAACGCTCTCTCATGGCAGTAGGTTTTTCGGGCCGTCGCCAACATGGTCAGCAATCCATTTGTTGTCAACGCAATAGGCGGACAAGTTGTCATTGATAAAATGTTCCACTTTTTCGGCTTCGCTCTCGGGATAAAGCAAATGTACATTCGGACCGGCATCCAAAGTGAAACAAAGCGGAATCTTGGTTTCCTCACGGAAATCACGAATCTTGTTGATAATATTCAAAGTATTGGGTTTCATTAAGATAAATGACGGATTGGAGCACATCATCAAGGCATGAAGTTGCAGGGCTTCGCTCTCGGTGATATTAATAAAGGTGTCCAAGTCGCCCGACTTCAAAGCAGAAAGCAGGTTCTTGATGTTTTCGTTGGCCTGCGCATAACGGGCAGGTGCGTATGGATTTCCCTCCATCAAGGCATGACCCGCACGGCTCGAAACGGATTTGGTTTCGCCGCTGACAATCAAAATGCTGTCGTGATAGGTCTTGAAAACGGGATGGATGTCGTTTTCGAGCGAAACGGCATAATCGTCGGAACTGCCTTCGTAGGCCTCCGTCTTGCCCCAAAGTGCCATCGCTGAAAACACCGATCGTGCCGCACTGCCCGAGGCCAACCGTGAGAAATAGGAGGCTTTTTGAAAATCGAATTGTTTACTAACAATTTGATTTTCAATATTTAGTAAACACGTCACGAAAGCGCTCATCGAAGAGGCCGAGGAGGCTATGCCCGAGGAATGCGGGAAGGTGTTGCGACTCTCTACTTTCAGGTTCAACTGGTTGATAAATGGGAAAAACGCTTGGTTGTCAATCAGGAACTTCTCGATTTTCGAGCCGAAAGCGGGGTTCTCCTTGCCTTCAAAATAGAAACTGAATCCGAATCGGTCGGCTTTTTCAAAGGTGATGAATGTCTCGGAGCGACATTCCGACAAGGTAAAGCTAATCGACGGGTTCTGTGGGAGTTGTTTTCCTTTTTTGCCCCAATATTTCACCAAGGCGATGTTCGACGGGCATGCCCAGCCCACGCGACCTCGGAAGTCGTTCGGCACTGTGTCTTTGAAGGCTTCGTTCAACCATTTGTTTTCCATTTCAACAGTCTTTTCAGGCTGCGAAATTAGAAAATTTATTGAAGTTCAAGGCCAAAACCCTATTTTTGCACCTTAAATTCATAAAATCGCTCATGAACCTCTTCCAACTCTTCAAAAACGTAGCCCCTTTCGTTAAGCCATACAAATGGTTGGTTTTCATTACGTTAATCCTAACTCTCATTGGCTCGTTGATGGCACAGGTCAACGCCATCGTCTTGGACTGGACCGTCGACAGCATCAACAGTCTCATCACCGAGGGGGTCAATTGGGGCGTGCAGGCCGTCCGCATCATCACCATCATTAGCATCGTCTTGCTCGGCAAGGAAGTGTTGTCGGCGCTCATCACCTACGCGCAGAACTATTATGGCGAGCGGATGCGAATCTTCGTCAGCCGCGACTTGGCCCAAAGCGTCATCGAAAAGGTGCTGACTTTCAAAATGGCCTTCTTCAATTCTTCGGACAATGCCACTGGCAAGCTGCAAGCCCGTATCGATCAAGGTGTCAGTTCGTTATCGCGCACGGTGCAAAACTTCTTCATCGACCTGTTGCCGCTATTCACGAGCGCATTGCTGGCCTTGATATTGATGTTTGTCGCCAACGTCTACGTCGGCTTGGTGGCCTTGGCCATCGTGCCGATTTACTTTTGGATTACCTATCGGCAGGCCAAGCGTTTGAAAGGCTGGCGTCGCGAGATGCGCAGCCATTTGGAAACCAAGAGCCAAGGCATAAAAAACATCATCGACTCCATCAATGTCATCAAAAGCTTCAACCGCGAGCAAATCGAGGCCCAAAAGCAACTTGACATTCAGAATCAAGTCACTGAAAACCAGATGAAAACCCGCCGCGTGGCATTCTATTACAACGGCGTGAAAAGCTTCGTGAAGCAAGTCGGCACGGTGTTGGTCATCATCCTGACGGCCTACCTTGTATTAATAGACTATCCGGGCATGACGATCGGTAAAATCATGTACCACGTCATGCTGTTCAGCAACGTCATCGCGCCCATCACGCAGCTGCAACGCATCTTCGACGACGTGAACGACGCGCTCATCTATGCCGAAGGCTTTTTCAGCATCATCGACTCGAAAGAAGACATCGAGCCTTCGGGCAGCTACCGTCCAGAAATAATCCACGGCAAGTTTGAACTGAAGAAGGTCGACTTCACCTATCCCAATGGCAACCAAGCCCTTTTCGATGTGAACATGACCATCGACCCAGGCAGGATTACTGCCCTCGTCGGACTATCGGGCGCGGGCAAGAGCACCATTGTCAACCTCTTGGACAAGTTCTACGAGCCGCAAGTGGGCCAAATCCTCTTGGACGGCGTCGACCTCCGCGAATACGACACGCAATACCTCCGCGACAACATCGGTCTCGTCCTGCAAAAGAACCACATCTTTGACGGCACCATCGAGGAGAACATCCTTTACGGCAACCCCAAAGCCACGCACGAGGACGTGGTGGAAGCCGCCAAGAAATCCTACATCTACGACCAAATCATGGCCTTGCCCAAGCAGTTCGAAAACAAGGCTTCAGACCTTTCGGGCGGCCAGCAGCAGCGCATCGCCATCGCGCGTATGTTCCTCAAGAACCCGCCCATCATCTTCTTGGACGAACCCACGGCCAGCCTCGACGCCATCGCCACCGAGCAAATCAAGAACAGCATCGACGCCATCAAGAAAGACCGCACCGTCATCATCATTTCGCACAGCATCTCGCAAATCATCGACGCCGACTATATCTATGCCTTGCAGGCCGGTCGCGTCGAAGAAGACGGCGACCCCGACACCATTTATAAGAAGGGCGGCATCTACAAAGACATCATCGATGCCTCGGCCCGCAGCCTCAACATCGAGAAGATTGCACGTACGATTGACGACGGGGATTGAAATCTTGGAAAAGTGTAAAAAATGAATTTCTTTGTTCAACCAATCCAAATATTTCCTATTTTAGCCGCTTGATTTTGAAGAGGGGATTGCAAATCCCCAATTCAGCGCCGCCGGATTGCAAATCCGCCGGAACCTTAATCTTTGAATTTTGAATCTTAAATATTGAATCATCAATTAACGAAATATGAGCACCAACTTTGACCCACGCGCCAACTACGAGCTGACCAAGCAACAAGCCGGCTACGTCGAGCGCAAAAAAGCCACCCAGGAAGACTATGACCGCATAGGCTTCATGTCGGGACTCGAAGTGCACCAGCAGATCAAGACCAAGGAGAAGCTGTTTTGCCACTGTCCCGCCGGACAATTCAACAAGTTTGAGGACTACGACGCCGAACTCATCCGCCACATGCGCCCAACGCTGTCGGAACTCGGCGAATACGACGGCACCGCCTTGATGGAGTTCAAGACAAAGAAGGAAATCGTCTACCGCATCAAGAACGGCACCGCCTGCACCTACGACGTCGACGACACCCCGCCGTTCCCCATCAACCGCGAGGCTTTGCACAACGCCATCGTCATCGCCCTGCGTTCCAACCTGAATATCGTGGGCGAGGTGCATATCACCCGCAAGCAATACCTCGACGGCTCCATCCCGACGGGCTTCCAACGCACCGCCATCGTGGGCGTGGAAGGCCTGCTGAAGTTGCCGAAGAAGGACATCCGCCTCATCCAGCTGAGCATTGAGGAAGACGCCTGCCGCGAAATCAGCGACATCGGCCACCGCCGTGTCTACCAGACCGACCGCCTCGGCGTGCCGTTGATCGAGACCGTCACCTACCCCGACTGCAAGAACCCCGACGAACTGAAGGAGACGGGCGAATACATCCGCTTCCTTGGCCGCAGCACGGGTCTCGTGCGCACGGGCATGGGCGCAGGCCGCCAGGATGTCAACGTCAGCTGCAAAGGTGGCACCCGCATCGAGCTGAAAGGTGTGCAACATATCAAGTGGATCCCTGAGTTGTCGCACAACGAGTGCTTCCGCCAGTGGTCATTGGTGCAACTGCAAGAGCGCCTCAACCGCGAAATCCCGAAAGAAGGCTGGAAAGTGGAAGTCATCGACGTGTCGTTCCCGACGGAATACATGCCCATCTTGGACAACAAGGCCAAGGGTGGCGCACTGAAACTCGTCAAGTTGCCGAAGTTCCGTGGCGTTTTGTCGCACTTCACGCAACCTGGCAAGATGTTTGCCGACGAAATCGCCGACCGCCTGAAGGTCATCGCCTGCCTTGAGCGTCCTAACATGCTCCACGACGAGATGCTGGAGCCCGTTCTTACCGATTCGCAATGGCACAAGCTGCGCAAGCGCATCCACGCCACCGATGAGGATGCCCTCATCCTCGTATGGGGCCCGCAAGAAGACATGCCCACCGCCATCGAGACCATCGAAGAGCGTTGCCTCATGGCTTGGGACGGCGTGCCGAAAGAGACCCGCAAGGCCATCTCGAACGGCATCACCATCTTCGAGCGCGTGCTCCCAGGTGCCGACCGTATGTACCCCGACACCGACTCGGCCCCCATCCCGCTCGACCCCGCCTTCATCAAGGCGCTGAAAGCCGAACTGCCTTCGGAAATCATCGACCGTTACTACAAGCTGAAGGAATGGAACGTGCCGGAGGACTGCTTCCGCTACATCTTCGCGAAGAACTGGTTCCCCATCATGGCCGAAATCGTCGAGAAACTCGGCGTCGATGGTCGCACGGTGGGTCGCTTCGTTGGTATGAGGCTCAAGCACCTCTTGGGCAAGAACCCCGCTTCGAAGTTCAACGACAGCACCTTATATAATTTGTTCGCCTTCCTAAAGGAGCAAGGCTTGGACTACCGTTTGGCTTGGAACATGGCCCCCACGTTGGTCGACGACGCTTCGCTGCCGATGGAGCAGGTGCTTAACAAAATCGGCTTCAAGCGCTATGCTAAGGACGACCTTTTGACCAAGTTGGACAACCTCTGCGCCGGCTTTGCACCGAAGAAGAAAAAGTGCAACGAACTCGACCGCCAGAACTGGATCATGGGTCAGATGAAGGAAGCGATGGGCAACATCGAAATGAAAGAATTGGCTAACAACATCAAATAATTTGCAACATGGCTGAAGATTTTTTCCAAGGATATAACGGAGCCGCCCTTGAGGTGCTCAAGAAATACAACTGCCGCGTGTGGAGTCAGGCCGAATGCCAAACCACGGGTGGCCTCTTCAAAGGCACGATCCTGCCTCGCGCCGCCTTCCAGGACGACCAACACATCGTCATGAAGGTTAACACGGGCTACAACATCGGCGTCGACATCAGCACCATCACGAGCATGGTCGAAATCGACTACAAGAAAGCCAACTACCACATCCCGGAGAAGGAATTCCCTTACACTGAGGGACTTCCGCACGTGAAATTGCTCGGCACGGGTGGCACCATAGCCTCGCGTTTGGACTACCGCACCGGTGCCGTGATTCCCGCTTTCTCACCAGGTGAACTCTATGGCGCCGTGCCGGAGCTGGCCGACATCTGCAACCTTGAGACGGAGAAGGTGTTTGCCGTGTTCTCAGAGAACATGTCGCCCAAGGAGTATGTGGCCTTGGCCAAGAAGATTGGCGAAGAAATCCAGAACGGCATCGACGGCATCGTCATCGGTCACGGCACCGACACGTTGGCCCACACCGCCGCCGCACTGACCTTCATGTGCCAGAACCTGCCAGTGCCTGTCGTGTTGGTCGGCTCGCAGCGTTCGTCAGACCGCCCGTCGTCCGACGCCGCCTTGAATCTGATGCACGCCATGACTGCTGCCGGTCACGGCGACATCGCCGAGGTGATGGTCTGCATGTTTGGCCCCACTTCCGATGAATACGGCTTCCTGCACCGTGGCACCCGCGTGCGCAAGATGCACTCCTCATATCGTTCCACCTTCCGCACTATCGGCGACACACCCGTCGCCACTGTCGACCGCAAGCGTGGCGTGGTGCCGATCAAGGAAGTCTACAACCACCGCCGTGCCGACCGCGACGTGAAGATCATCCCGACCTTCGACGACCGCGTGGCCATTCTTTACTACTACCCCGGCATGAAGCCCGACGTGCTTGACGCATTGGTCGACAACGGCTACCAAGGCATCGTGTGGGACGGTACGGGCTTGGGTCACGTCAACCGTGGCATGTTCGACGCCATCGAGCGCGCCACCGAGAAGGGCGTACACCAATACATGACCGTGCAGACCATCTGGGGCTATGCCCACATGTTCGTCTACGACACCGGTCGCGACCTGATGAACCGTGGCATCATCCCCGCGCAGAACATGCTTGCCGAGACCGCCTATATCAAGCTCGGCTGGGCTTTAGGCCAGACCCACGACCGCGAGGAAGTGAAGAACCTGATGCTCACCCCCATCAACAGCGAAATCACGCCGAGAGAACCTTACAACGGCTATTTGGTCTACCAAGGCGGCGTGCCCGAGGTGGAAGACTTTGTGCGCAGAGTGCATAAGTAATTCGGCTTAAAAACAGAACCATGTCACTTGCCGAAACCAACCGCATCGAATTCAAACGAGAATTAAACGACGACCTCGACCTTGAAAAAGAGGTCGTCGCTTTTCTCAATTATCGTGAAGGCGGAATCATATACATCGGCATTGACAAATCAGGAAAGCCAATCGGGGTGAACGACCTTGACGGTGACATGCTGAAAATCAAGGATCGTATCCGTAAAAACATCATGCCATCTCCGATGGGGCTGTTCGACGTAACAGTTTCGACCGTCGACGACATAAAAGTCATCAAGGTTTTTGTGGCTTCGGGAAGTGAGAAGCCATACTACAAAGCGAAGTATGGCATGACGACGAAAGGTTGTTATGTCAGGGTGGGCACGGCGGCAGAGCCAATGTCAAATGGGATGATAGAAGACCTGTTTGCACACCGTGTGCGAAACTCGATTGGCCGTATCAAGTCGCCACGACAAGATTTGACTTTCAGGCAGTTGCGTATCTATTACGAAGAGAAGAAAAGACCGTTGGGCGATGATTTCTTCAAGACCTTGGAACTGCTTGATGATGTGGGCAACCTGAACTACGTGGCTTATTTGGTCGCTGACGAGAACGGGATGCCTTTGAAATTCGCAAAATATGCAGGCACTGACAGGCTGCATCTGATTTCGAACAACGACTTCGGCTATTGTTCGCTTATCACCGCCACCAACAAGCTGATTGACAAGCTGGAAGTGGAGAATTACGTCAACACCCAACTGACTCCCAAGACCCGCATTGACACCCCACTTTGGGACGACCAGGCTGTGAAAGAGGCCGTTATCAATGCTATCGTCCACAACGACTACACCCGCGAGGTGCCGCCCAAGTTCGAGTTGTTTAGCGACAGATTGGAAATCACCTCAGCCGGCACTTTGCCGGAAAACTTGACCAAAGAAGAATTCTTCAACGGCATATCGGTGCCTCGCAACAAGGAACTAATGCGAATTTTCCATGATGTCAATCTTGTGGAGTCATTGGGGTCGGGAATGCGTCGCATTATGGAAAGCTACGACCGTTCCTGTTTTGTATTCATGGAGCATTTCACAAGGATAACCATCCCGTTCTACAAGCAAAAGTTACCTATTACCACCCAAGCTACCACCCAAGCTACCACCCAAGTTACCCCTCAACCTACCCCCCAAGTTACCCCCCAAGTTACCCCCCAAGTAGAAAGCCTCTTGATTGCACTCAAAAAAGGCGAATTTACAAGGAAAGAGTTAATGGAAAAGCTGAATATAAACGATTTGAAATATTTCAAAACAGAGTTCTTGCAACCCGCATTGCACAATGGATTGATAGAACTCGTTTATCCCGACAAGCCCAACCATCCAAGGCAGAAATACCGCCGTGTAAAAAAGTAAAACACTATCATCATGCTCTTTAACTCCATCCAGTTCGCCATCTTCCTGCCGATAGTGTTTTTGCTCTATTGGTTCGTCTTCGACCGCTTCATCTCCAAGTCGAAACACCAGCTGCGCTTGCAGAACGCCTTCGTGGTGGTGGCCAGCTATGTCTTTTACGGCTGGTGGGACTGGCGGTTTTTGCTCCTCATCGCTTTCACCTCGTTCTGCTCGTGGGGCAGTGGGATGCTGATGCAAAGGGTTGCAACCCAATCCGTTACGATTTCAACGGGTTGGGGTAAAGATGTTGATTATCAGTTAGTTAGAAAAAGGCAAAAATGGATAGCCACGGCCAATATCGTCTTGAATTTGTTGATTTTGGCCGTCTTCAAGTATTACGACTTCTTTGTCACCGAGTTCGCGCAGCTGTTCCACATCTCCACGGAGGGCTTGCTGCTCAAGGTGATACTCCCCGTCGGCATCTCGTTCTACACCTTCCAGGCACTTTCCTATTCCATCGACGTGTATCGCGGCAAGATTGAACCGACCAAGGACATCGTTGCCTTCTTCGCCTTCATCTCGTTCTTTCCGCAACTTGTGGCCGGCCCCATCGAGAGGGCGACGAATTTGCTGCCGCAATTCTTGAAGAAACGCGAGTTTGATTACGACACCGCCGTGGACGGGATGCGGCAAATCCTTTGGGGCTTGTTCAAGAAAATCGTGGTGGCCGACAACTGCGCGGTGTATGTCGACCAGGTGTTTTCGACTTACACGGAACAAACGGGAAGCACACTTTTGCTCGCCGCTGTCTTCTTCACTTTCCAGATTTACGGCGACTTCTCGGGCTACTCCGACATCGCCATCGGAACGGCGAAATTGTTCGGGATCAAGCTGATGCGCAACTTCAACGTGCCGTATTTCAGCCGCGACATCGCCGAGTTCTGGCGCAGGTGGCATATCTCTCTGACGACTTGGTTCAGGGATTACGTCTATATCCCGTTGGGCGGCAGCCGTGTCTCGAAAGCCAAGGTGGTGCGCAACACCTTCATCATCTTCCTGCTGTCGGGTTTCTGGCACGGCGCCAACTGGACCTTCATCGCCTGGGGCGCGTACCACGCCATTTTGTTCCTGCCTTTGATTTTGACGGGCAAGAACCGCAAGTACACCAACCAAGTGGCCGAAGGGCGCATCCTCCCGACCTTCAAGGAAGCTGGGCAGATGCTGCTGACGTTTTTCCTCGCGGTCATCGGGTGGATTATTTTCAGGGCCGAGAGCATTGGGATGGCTTGGGAGTATTTTAGGGGGATGGGGGATTTGAGTATTTTGAGTGTTCCGATGTTTAAAAAATTTGCTTTTCGTCTTGCCCTCTTCATTTTACTAATGTTAGTTGTGGAATGGTTGCAGAGAGACAAGGAGCATGGTTTTGTATTTTTATCAAAAGTTAAGGCGGTGTGGGTTCGATGTGTCATTGTTGCATTGATAATTGAATTCATTTTGATTTTTAAAGCGTCAGTACCTTCACAGTTTATTTATTTCCAATTTTGATGAAACGATTCTTGCAAACCATATTGATAGTATTGTTCCTGTTATTGACAATTTCGATTCCTTTCGATTATGTTCTATCCAACTATCTAACCCATTCCAAAGCAAGGAAATATGTGGTTTGGAATGATATTGTTTTTGATACGGTAAACGCAGATTTGCTAGTTTTGGGCAGTTCAAGGGCATGGGTTCAATATGACACATATATTATGGATTCTATGTTGAATATCAATTCGTACAATCTTGGAATAGATGGAAGTGCTTTAAATAGGCAAATGCTAAGGTATAAGATATACGATCATTTTCAAAAGAAAAAACCAAAAGCGCTGCTGATAAATGTTGATTGTTTAGGTATTGGGTATACTACAGGATATGAGCGCGAGCAATTCTTCCCATACTTTCATATTAAATACGCTGGTAAAGAAATGAAAGAAATGGAACCGTTTTCTGTAGGAGAGTTGTATCTGCCAATGTTTAGGTATTATAAAAATGGTCTATATCAGGTCGTTTTAGATAGTTATGAGGACACTGTTTTATATAAAGGATATGAAGGAAAAGAAAAGTTATGGGATGGTACCGAGTTTTCGAAAATCAATTCTTATCATTTTAATAGGGATGAGCAAACAGAACGAGCTTTTGAAGTGTTTTTGATGCAATTGAAGGAGCAAAATATAGAAATCATATTCGTCTATGCTCCAATATACATCAAATTAACAAATAAAGTAGACAATCTTCCTGAAGTTTATGAGACATTTCAATCTTATTCAAACAAATACCAAATTCCAATATTAGACTATACATATTATTTATTATTATCTTTCATACGATACCACGTACTTTTACAATGCAACCCATCTGAACAAAACTGGGGCAGAGTTGTTTACCAAACAATTATGTTACGATTTAGATTCCCTCGGCATCTTTAAAAACTAAGGGAATCCCCCTTTTTCCGGCAGATTTCCTCAGTTTCCAATTCCTATAAATTATTATATATTATTGAATATTAAATACTTAAATATTTATAAATAAGAAGCACTTTTGAACAAGTCCTCCATTGTCACCTGACTGTGTATATCGTCGGAATAACCGCCTTTGGCGAGGCCGTAAGTTGTAATCATAGTCAAGTGTACAGCTTTCTTTGTCTTACTTTCGCGCATGAACACGGCTTGGCGGTGGCGCAGTTTGGCGTCTTCTTCCTTGTCGATGGAATAGAGGTCGCTGGCGTATTTCATCTTGCAAAGGTTGATGATGCCGTCGTTGCGGTCGATGAGCAGGTCTATCTGCACACCATTTTCATCCTCTTTCTTATCCTTGGCTTTGAAAGTCCACGAATATGCCGTGCTGATGACCGCCGAAAATCCCAATGCCGCCTTGATTTGAGGCAAATGTTGCAAGCAAACCCGCTCGAACGCCAGTCCAGCCCAAGTGTTGTGAATGGGTGTGCCGAGGCTCGAAGTCCAAAAATTCGGGTTGGCGCTTAGATTCTCTTGCATAAACTTGAAATAAAACAAGGTGAAGTTGTCCATCAGTTGGTAGAGCGCGTCCTTGCTGACCTTGCCCAAACAGGTGTATTTCCTGACGAAGCCGCATTGCTCAAGTTCTTTTAGCGTCTTGATGAAGGTGCTGTTGTCATCGAGGCCGGTCTCGGAAAGGATTTCGTTGCGCGTCAGACCTGATTTTTTGGTTGACAAGGCCCTGATGATGGCGATATGAGGTTCCGGGTGCCGAAACAAAGAGGCATAAAGTGCATCAAATTCCCTGGTCATCTCACCGTTTTCGGCAAAAAACATCCGGTCGAAGTTCTGGGCGAGGCTCTGGCCTTTCTTCAGGAAACTCCAATAATAAGGGATGCCACCAAGAGCCATATAAGCCTCCAAAAGTTGCTTTTGGGTGAACCCTAACCTGCGTCTTTGGCTGTATTGCTCACATTCGGCCAAGGTGAAAGGACGAAGGAAAATCTGGTGGGTCAGGCGGTTGTGCAGGCCACCGTAATTCATGATGATCTTGTTGATAATCCACGAAGTGGCACTGCCACAAACGATGATAATGATGTCCTTCCGTGCCGAAGCCCACCCATTCCAAAAGTGGTCCAACGCCCTGATGAAGTTGGAATTAGGTGTATCCATCCAAGGCAGTTCGTCGATGAAAACCACCTTTTTCTCCTCCTTAGATTTCTCCAATAAGCTGGCAAGCAGATGGAAGGCTTCGTGCCAATTGGCGGGTTTGGGGCATTTCCGATAGCCTGCCGACTTCAGGGATTGTTGAAATTCAGCCAATTGCTCCTGAAGCGATGCGTCCAAGATGCCCGTATGCTGAAAGGTAAAATGATAGTTGAAGGCTTCCCTTATCAAGTATGTCTTGCCCACGCGCCGACGACCATACACGGCCACGAACTCCGATTGGTCCGATTCCAGTAAATCGAGCAATTCCTGTTTTTCGCTGTTTCTTCCGATAAGCATAATTCATTGATTTTCGGATGCAAAGATACAAATTTAAAATTTAGATACTGAGGAAATCTCGATTTTTTTGATAGATTTCCTCAGTTTCCAAATAACGTCTACCATATTTATATTTCGCCAATTTCGATAAAAATACATAAAAAAGGCGATTTATAGTTTTATATCTCGCCCATTTGGGTAACAATTGTATCTCTTGCGGTGAATAAACCGCAAAATTTGCGGATAACGAACCGTACTGCCATCAAGGTTGGTTCGTATTGATTATTTTTCTACCTTTGCCACCACAAAAACCATCACCAAAATGCGCGTTGTGGCGACCATATTGTTTTTGCTTCTTCTGCAACTGAACGGTTGCACAAACCTTTCTGTGTCAGACGCAAAGGAAGAAACTCAGGCCGAAAGCAGCGTGCTTGCCGACAAGGTGGAGACCGATTTGATGAACCTTTACAACGCCGCTTCCGACAACCGCAACGCGCTGCAACAGGAGGCCAACATCTGCCTTCCGACCACAAGCGTCCATATTTTGGTCCATCGCAACCGTGTCGTCAACCACAATGTGAGCATCCGGCACGCTTTGCTGCAAACACACCGACCCACGGTGTCGAAATTAATCCACCATTCTGTCACCCAGTTAGTTGCGTTCCCGAAGGAATACCATGTTTTCCGGCTGAGACGCATCTTAGTTTAGCGGTTTCCGTTTTTTCACGTTTTTCCTTGTAGGGACGCATCGCGTGCGTCCGTAAAAACCGTGTTGGCAATTGCCAATCGCGGACGCGTTCGATACGTCCTTACCACATAACAATTAAACAATTCAACATCAAACAATTAAACAACAGAAAAAATGGAAACAATAAAATTCAAAGACCTAACCAAATACGAACTCCCCGAACTGACGCGCAAAGGCCTCTTCCGCCGCTGCATCTATCAACCCACGCAATCGCCCGTGAGCAAGAAGGAATACTATTTCGCCGCCGACGATTTCACCACCCTGACGGCAGCCATGGAACATCGCCACTTCGACCTGACGAAGAAGCTGCACATCCAGCCCGATGGCAACGTGAAGCTCGTTGTGCTGCGGTCGAAAGACGGCAAGTTCGTGGCGGCGCAGGTGTTCCACTACCAGCCTTTCGAGTTCAGTCTGATGACCGAAATCGTGGTGCTGAAAGAGGACGAAATCGCCTCGTTTAACGCAATGTTGGGCAAGTAACGGCTTTTTTAGACAAGGTACAACAATTCCTTTGGAAACCCCAGAAATTGTTGTACCTTTGCACCGTGATTTTAAAAATATGTATTTTTAACAATAAATTATTCGAATAATTATGCAACCATCACACATTGAACACATTGGA